>Ga0209210_1001648_pt1 | contig 18140 bp, 20 predicted proteins | sample RifGroA1_FD_183991 | JGI IMG/M metagenome (GOLD analysis project Ga0209210, IMG submission 183991) | Contaminated groundwater microbial communities from Rifle, Colorado, USA - Rifle Groundwater A1 (SPAdes) (version 2) | ecosystem: Environmental > Aquatic > Deep subsurface > Groundwater >...
AGAGTCGGCTCATCACATTCTGTTGGTTCTCCTGTACACTGTTCATTGTCTCCCTCGAGTGGATCTGCATCGCATTCTGCACCCGTGTTACTGTCTTCAGGCTTGAAACATTGGAACCCTAGAACTTCGCCTTGGTCAAGCCAAGCGTAGAAACTGATTGAGCTAGCAAGTTCACCAGGTCCTGGAGTCGGCGCTGGACTCGCTGTACACTCAGGATCCAGAGACCCTGGGATTACTTCTGATTCGGGCTCTGTACAAGTATTATCAAGATCTTGCACACCGCTAATCACGAACCGCCCCCATGAATCATTGTCGTAAACATGGAGAGAAATCGTGTCTTCTCCGTCATCTCCCGGCTTGACATCAGTCAAGTTGAAAAACTTGTGAGTTGCACCTAGATCAGTTTCTGTCCAAGTACCATCACATGCGGTACCAGGAATCGGCCATCCTTCGCCTCCACTCCAAATGAAAGGAGGAGCCGTTGCAGGGAGTGGATTCGCAATACATATAGCCTCGTTATAATGCGAAATGCTGTCGACTTTAAGATCGATCGATCCTGCCTGAATGGTGTTGTTTACTGACGTTTCTGTATCACTGAAAAAAGCAAAAGTTGCGCCGATAATCAGTGCCGCTGCAGCAGCAATTGCCGCACCGGAAAGTAGTATTTTTGAATTAACATTTATTGGTATTGTCATAATTTAATTCACCCCCTTTCTTTTAGAAGTTTGAACTTTGAACTGCGAAATTTGAACTTAATACTTCGAACTTTGAAATTATTTTTTCGAATTTTGCTGCAACTTTTTAACAGAAGCAGTCAAAATGCTAATAATTTCGTTTGATTCTTTAAGTAAATCGTCCATTCGGTCTTTAATTGCCCGATTGTTGATTTCGTAAATAAGTTTTAGCCAGTAATCTGTTTCTCTGGCTTCTCTTCTAGCTATGTTCGTACAGTTAATAAACTCCGGTCTTGTATGGGCACCAGTTGCCTCTTCGAGATTAGCTCCGATTGATGTAACCGATCTGACGACTTGGTTGATAAGTATTCTGTTTGTTTCGTCTCTTGACAGTGATTTGCATAAGCTAATAACTCTAATGGCAAACTTAAAAGCTCTCTCGTTTATATCCCGTTTTCCCAACTTCATACTTCATGCTTCGCACTTCATACTTCATACTTCATAGTTCATAGTTCGCACCCCTAAGGACAAAGATCAAGATTATCTAATGTGGTTTGCAAATCAGCGTAATCGCCTACCGAAAAGTAATGTGCTGCATCGTCTGCAATTTCGTTGGTAAGGAAAGTTGCGTCAACATCTCCGCCTACTCCAACTACAAATACTTCAATTCCGGCCGTCCTAGCGGCGTCTGCAGCTGCTCCGGCCACATCATCGGCAGTGCCAGAGGGAAGCGGCCTGTTTGGATGGCCGTCTGTAATAATGATCATTTTGTCAGGAGAGGTTCCGTCTGCTCTGTCGTTGACCCCAGTCAACTCCCCTGTTGCCAGATCAATCCCCGCTTTTAAGTTAGTAAAACCGCTTGATGACAGGGCAGCTATAGCCGCATCCATGCTTGCTTCAGTAGAAGTCAATGTTTGATCCAAGGTGCCGAAAGTTGCAAAACTGGTTTGCCCCGCATGAATGCCGGTCGGTGTAAGTCCTAGAGAATCGACAAAGTCAGTAGCTGCCGTTTTAAGTAGCGCAAGTTCAGTTGAATTTATACTGCCGGATCTGTCCAGAACAAGCATGACATCCGCCTGCCCGCATGGAGGTGGGGTTGGAGTTGGTGATGGGCTTGGCGTAGGAGTTGGAGAAGCACCGGGTTGGCAAACAAAATCCGGATTATTGCGCGCTTGAATCGCCGTAAATTTAATATCGGCCAAAACCCTGTCTGTTTGAGTCGCATTGTTTAAAAGATCCCCATCGCAGGAAACCCCACCTGTCGAGTTTGCAGGTGTATTGTCATCACTTGGCGGCAAGGGTGCCTGTGTTAAAGTTCCAAAACACCATGCTTTGCCGACATAACTAACCACAGTTTCATCGCCTCCCGGCATCGGCTGGCCATCTGTACCTCCAAGATTATTAATTAAGCTGTCTGCAAGCGGAATAATGTTGTTGTCAAGAACATCCTGAGCCGTACCAGTTTCAAAAACTTCCTCATCAGTTTCTAGAACGTTATCTCCGTCGTCTGCCCAGAAAATAAAGTTAATGTTTTGGGCCAATTCACCGTCAAAAAGATTACCATCACCGGGCTCATCACACGTCGGATCGTTCAATAATGCCAATTCCGGTTCCGTACAGGTGTTGTCGTTATTCTCATGTAGCGTTATTTCCATACAAACCCAGCAATCATTCTGGGCATGCAGACTAATAGTATCCTCACCTAAATCGCTTGGCTTGACATCGTCAAAGTTGAAAAACAACTGATTTGTTAGATCATCCAATGCCCAAGTAGTTCCGGCATTTAGTTCGCCGTTCAAATAGCTTTCATTGTCGATCTTCAAATCAACTGCGCCGGCAACAAGCACGTTATCCTGCGAAGTTTCAGAATCTGAAAAAAAGGCGACTGTGGCGCCGATAACCAAAGCTGCTGCAAAAACAATTGAGGCGAGTGACAAAAGTAATCTGGAGTTAATTATTATTCTCATATCAGGAATTAAGGGCAGTAAAACAATTTTGGCTGAAAGTTACGTATAGTACTTCCCGAAGAGTCCCGATTCGGGGGAAAATGAAGCTCAAACTACTCTAAACAAAAGGAAACACATCTGTCAACTGGTACTAAAGAATACTCTTTATATCAAATTGAAACACCTAATATCACTCTGTTATACTTCTGCTCTAATAAACAATTTTAAATTCTTATGAAGCTGAATACACTTGCTAATTTCGCCTTTAACTTACTGGCTTACTCAACCATCTTCTTTTCTTCCCTCTTCCACCCTTCAGATCCGGATCTTGGCTGGTATTTAAAGTACGGGCAGTACTTCTTTGATAAGCACGAAATCCTTAGAGAAAATATTTTCTCAAGCCAAATGGCGGGCTTTAGTTGGGTTAACCATTCTTGGGGAACCGATCTGATTTCCTATTTAACTTTTGACAGTTTCGGCTTTTTAGGCTTGTCGATACTGGGAGCTTTGGTTATTTGCGCTACTTTTTACTTTTTTGCAAAGACAGCTAGACTTGATAATTTTGAGAAAGCGCTGATTTTCCCCTTCATTCTCTACTTCCTCTCATCCATGAATTCGGTTTCATTCCGCGGCCAGCTTTTGAGCCTAATGTTTCTGGGAATACTCTACTGGATTCTTACGCTTTACTCAGAAAACAAATCAAAAATCGTCTACATTCTGCCGCTCTTATTTGCTCTTTGGTCTAATATTCACGGCCAATTTATTTTGGGTCTTGCTGTCTTTGCACTCTGGATTGCCTCAAACTCTTTAGCAAGGTCTCTCCTTAGTAAAGATAAGATAATTAGTACTTTCAAAGAAAATGCGAGCCTAATAGTTATCTTTTTTATCTCCACTCTAGCCGTATTAATTAATCCTTTCGGCATTGGCGTTTATCAAGAATCCATTAAACACTTCAACAATCCGCTTTCTAAAAACATTATCGAATGGGTCGGCACCCAAACTCTCTCGACGCTTTGGTGGCATCAGGTTTTAGTCGGAATCGCCATGTTCTTTGGACTTATTTATCTGTTTTTCTCACAAAAAAGTAGAAATTTCCTGCCTCAGATTATAATAACTTCGCTGCTTTACCTAATTTCCTTCAGCGTACGCAGGTTCGCCTGGCCGATGTATTACTTTTCGATAAGCCTTCTAAAACCACTGGCAGCCTATTTTAAACCGCAAAGCAGAAAGTACCAGCAAGTGAGTGCAGCCGTAATATTTATTCTCTACATTCTGGGAATGTTTTTGATAGATAACCCAATTAAAAGAATCCAAAATATGTCCTGGCTAAGCTACTGTCAGAAATATATTCACTGCTCCGATACAGCTCTTGATTACTTAACTGTCTTCGACCCTGAGGGTCTCAGACCCGAATGGGCTAATCAGCTCACAACCCCGCCTGCCGGCGAGGCAGGTAACCTACTGACCTATTACGGCTGGGGCGGTTATATGATTTGGCAATATCCGCAAGTTAAACCTTCAATCGATGGCCGGATGACCCTCTGGCGCGATGAATCAAATTACAGCGCCTTTGCCGATTACTACGCCTATGAGCAAAACACAAGTGATATAGAAAACTCCGCTTATGATACAGTTTTAATGTACAACCAAAAACCTCTTTATAATCGCCTCAATCAGCTAGTTGATCAAGGCAAATGGCAAAAAGTTTACGAAGACAAATTTGCTGGGGTATTCGTGAGAAAATGAGAGTTGTTGACATACAACTATCCATAATCTTCAATTTGTCTAACCTGTTTCGAGTATTAGATCTTCAGTTCAATAGTTTGAACTATTGAACCGTAAGACCTGCTGAATCTTTTTTGTTTGACTGTACATTGTTTGACTCTATTCGGAAAAGATGAAATGATAAAAATATGCGCAGAGGCTTTGCACCGATAGTCATAGTTGCAATAATCGCCGCTTTTTTAATCGGCATTGGCGCAACAGTTGCCTACCTCAAACTCCAAAGTCAGCCAACACTGGTCACCAAAATCACCTACCCTTCCGAAAAACCTCAATCCGCGACAGCTACCCCAACTCCGAATGAATTTGCTGATTGGAAAACCTACGAAAATAAAAAGTATGGCTACTCTTTTAAGTATCCACAACAATTGACAGTCCGAGAATCTGAAGTGGAAGGACGCACGAATGTTTCAATAGAGGAATCGGGCAAGGCAATCTTGAGACTTGAAGCATTTTGGTTTGGGAGAGGTTGTGGCGGAGAAATCACGCCTAGTGAAGCACCAAATTGGGGGAGAAAAGCACTATTGCGGGTTGGAAATAAAAGTTTAGAAGTGACAAATTTTTGTGGCTCTGATGAGTATATTTTCTACGGAACTTCCAGCAGCGGGCAAACAATTCAGTTGGATGCGTTATTTATTGGGCAAAGCAATGAAAAAATTGGTAAAGAATTACTTAAAAGTATATCTGGAATAGACAACATTCGCACTCAGGAATAATATGCTCATCTAATGAAAAATGGCTCATAGCTCAGTCAACTTACCAGACCAAATCCTCTCGACATTTCAGTTTTTAGAGTAGAAGTATTTATCTCGCTTTCAACTCAATTTCCTTATGCTTTTCATCTATGCACACCTTAAAATATTCAAAAAATCCTTGCCTGCCCAAAATTCCTGATATTTTACCACCCGCTAAGTAACCATTTATGAATCCTGCCCTCGTTTTGACTTCGTATCCGCCAACATTTATGTATATATTCTCAAAATAATAAACATCAGCAGAACTGCTCAAGCCTTCAGTTTTTACTAATGCACCATCCGGCAAATTGATACCGAGAAACTCTGCTAAATCCCTATCTAATATACAATTATCGGCGCCTGAATCCACAAGCATCAAAAATGCTTTCTTTTTATCGCGAACCGTAATTACAACGGGAATCCAGGGAAATTCAAAAAACTTTTTACTAGTATCTTTGGATGGAAGCTTGAAATACGGAAACTTCATCAAGGAGCTATAGGCCCGTAGGATTTAGCAGCTCTCATTAAGACTGGCTCTCTTATGCCTTTTGTTTCAGCCTCTTTGGCCGCTTTATCGATTGTCCTGCCGTGACCAACTACTTTTTTGTAATCTGGAGACAAGGCTATCCAGCCGCTTGTGTATTTTTTGACAACTTTCGTCAGGTCAACAGGTTTCATACGCTAATTCTATCACAACTGCAAATATTCAAAGCGGGATTTATTTCTTCTTCTTAATCTTTATTTCGTGGGCGATGACGGCTTCCTGCTTTTTCATAGAAGACAGATTCCTCGTTCGCAAAAATCCGTACAATATTAGAGGTATAAGGGAAAATAAAAGTAACTTCCAATTTAATGTTATTGAGAACAATCCGTCGCTGCTCGTTGAATCACTGAGCACTGTTGGAGCATTACCACCGGTAGTAACTGAGCTCTGATCCCCTCCTCCAGAACCTCCAAAGAAGCCCAAGCCTGTCGGTTTTAATATGTGAGGGTAAGGATAACCGCCCAGAATTGCTGAGGCAATCCCGGCTGAACCTGATCCGCCCGATGAGCTATTTGATGACGAGCCTCCGCCGGAACTTCCGCCTGATGATGCACTTGCTGATTCCGGCGCCGGATCCTGCCCTGGCGGCACTGCATCACCTGTCCAGCTGCCAAAGACGTTGATAATTCCCAACATCAAAGTTCTGCCGATTATGTTTGTGTTGACAAAGTTAAAGATGGAAGCAGCAACGTTAACATCGCCGGTTTTAATTGTTGAATCGCCGCCGGTGTTGTAATTAGCCTCGTTATTGCCGGTATTGGCATCAATATTTATATTGTTTGTGACGTTTGCAGTGTTATTAACAGTCGTGTTTGTCGAATTATTTTCGTCAATTGAAATGTTGTTGGTAGAATCTGCGCCGTTTCCGCTGTTGGTCGCAACAACTTCGCCGTTTTCATCAAGAGTAAAGACCAAACCGCCGCCTGCCGAATAGTTAGTGCCAGTCAACGCTCCAATAATATTGCCGGTCCAAGTGCCCATGTTGTTAACCAAAATCAGCCACAAAGGTTCGTTGGAAGCCGAAAGCAGGTTAGTATTTATAACATTGATAACTTCCGCGTTAACAAAAACATCTCCGGTTTCAATGCTGCTGTTTCCGCCGGTATTATATTTAGTCTCGTTGCCGCCGGTTGTTCCGTCAATCGAAATTACGTTGTCGATTGTCGCTAAATCGTTGAGTGTCGTATTTTGGTCGTTATTTGAATTAATATCGATGTTATTTGTAGAATCTGTACCGTTACCCGTGTTAGCAGCAGAAAGTGCAGTACCGCCAATTCCGGGCAAAGCATCGGGGAAAATTATGTCGCCGACCAAATCGCCGAAAATATTTACTACCAAGGCGACACCACCGATAATCGTTGAATTGACGAAATTGATTAGGTTGGCCGCCACATTAGCGTCTCCTGTCGTAATATTGGAATCTCCGCCGGTATTATAAGAAGCTTCGTTGTCACCCGAATCGGCATCAAGGTAAAGATTATTGACAACATTACCATTGTTGTTAATTGTGGTGTCAGAACTACTGTCAATAGTAACTGCCCCACTGTTTGTTGAATCGGTTCCGTTACCAGTGTTTTCAACAGATACATCGCCTGCTGGACCACAGAGAGAACAGCCAAACAAACCGTCTGGAACAATTAGAATGATGTCACCATTGTGATCATCTAAAATATTGTATTCAACAACCCCCAGACCGGTTTCATTAGCAGAGGTTATAACCACACCGGAAACATTGGCATCGCCGGTCGTAATCTCGCTGTTGCCGACATTATACGAAGCTTTATTGTCACCCGAATCGGCATCAAGGTTCAGATTATTATTAACATTGGCATCATTATCAATAGAAACTGTTGAATCGGAATTAAGGTTAACTGAGGAATCATTATTACTCCCTGCTCCGTTGCCGGCGTTTTTGACTGTAACATCATCAACACAGACTGAGCAGGAAGGAGTTTGTGACAATGTCGTACTATTTGCAGTCGTGTTAGCTTGCCCGTTTGCAGTAGCATTTCCACTTGTGATACTTGTGTCACCGACATTACCGGAGTAATTATCGTCATGCCAATCCCGGTCATCCTCGTCCTCCTCATCATAATCATAATCCCAATCGCCGTAAGAATAGGCAGGTCCTGACTCCTGATTAAATGTGTCGTCGGTTGATGCCGAAGGCTCTGACGAAGGAAGAGAACTTGGTGATGGACTCGGAGTTGGAGAAGGCTCTGCTTCAGGTGCCGGAGCGGCTTCTGGTGCGGTTGCGGCTTCTGGAGCTCCACCTGCTTCAGGCGCTCCTGTGGCTTCTTGGGCAAACACTACCAATGGAGAGGAAAAAACCAATGAAAGGCACAACCATCCTACTGCGAGTGTCCTTTTTATTTTATTAACAAATTTCATTTGTCTGTATTCTGTATTTCGTATTAGGTATTTTTGGGGCAGTTTATTCTGGGCAGTTTTCCTTTATTCCTGGAGGTTTACCCTTCCGGCTAATTGAGACTCAACCCTCCGGGTAAATCCCCCAAGAATTTAGGATTTAATCTTTTAGTCTAAAAGACCTAAAAGCAGAGCCAACAGACCATCAAGGTCAATATCGATATTGATACTATCTCCATCGAGATCAACATTTCCGACTTTGTTTACGTTGGCTTCGTTACTAACATCAACATCACTGTTGGCATCTCCGGTTGTTATTTCCGGATCACCATCAAAGTGAGTGTTGTCGTTGGCGTCGTTTTTGCCGGTGTCAAGATCAACGTCTACGTCGTTACAGTCTTTCTTACCCCATCTCCATTCACCGTGACCTTTACCTCCACACTTGAATTCGTTGTCCTGATCGACATCAAGGTTAGTGCTCAGGCGCAAAGTAACATCATTGTCACTGTAGGCACCATTGCCTGAAACCTTAATAGAACCGTCTAAGACACAGCCACAAGCATCAACGTCTGCCCAGTTGAGGTTAGCTTCATTGCTAATATCAACGTCGCTGTCAGCATCACCAGTGTCGATTGTTATATCTCCGCCAGTGTTGTTGTTGGCATCGTTTTTGCCAGTGTCAAGATCTACGTCTACGTCATTACTTATCTTGGCGTAGTTGTCTTGATCGACATCAACGTCAGAAGACAGGTCCAAAAGCACATTATTGTTGCTATTGGCACCGTTGCCGGTAATAGTTACCGAAAACTCTCCGCCTTCATTATCACCGCCCACAACCGCTACGTTAGCGTTAGCTGCGTTGTCGATGGTTACATCGCTGTCAGCATCACCAGTGTCAATTTCTACATCTCCGCCAGTGTTGTTGTTGGCATCGTTTTTGCCAGTGTCAAGATCAACGTCTACGTCGTTTTTAATCTTGGCGTAGTTGTACTGATCAACAGTAACGTTGTTATCCAACTTAACGGTGGCATCATTGTCTGAATACGCTCCGTTGCCGGAAATAGTTACATTAACATCGCCCGGACAACAAGCATTTACCTCTGCCTGATTCGAATTGACTGTGTTGTTAACAGTTACGTTCGAAGTAGCATCACCAGTGTCGATTGTTACATCTCCGCCGGTGTTGTTGTTGGCATCGTTTTTGCCAGTGTCAGCATCAACATCAATATCATTGCTGATATTTGCAGTGTTGTTCTGCGTAACATTGGTAGTGTTGTTTTGGGTGTAGTTAACAGTATTGTTACTGTTCGCACCGTTGCCGGAAAGTTCAATATCAACATCAGCCAAAGCCGGTACTACTAAAGAACTTAAGACTATAGCTGCTGAAGATGCGGCAACTCCAATTTTAGTTATGAATTTGTTCAAATTTTTTCACCTCCCTTCATTAGAGGATTTTTCCGTTTTCATAATTTCGAAGCTTATCGCAGTAAACTGATAGATAAACGAAAACGGAGGCACATCCTTCTGCATTTGCAGAAAAACATGCCTCCGTTTGCGGTCGGCGTATTTATGTTGCTTTAAGCGTTAAGCTTTAAGCCTTTAGCGTTTTCATTGGACAGATTCTAACTTTCAGAGGAGCAGACTCTTCAAGTTTTCTAAAGCTTAACAAAGCTAAGTTTGCTTTGTCAAGCCATCTAAATTAAATTGCAACTTCCACAGTTTCCGAATTTCCACCTTTAATCTCACCTATCATAAACTTAAGAATCTTCTGACTATCGCCCACAATATATATAGTCCTTGTTCGCTTTGAAGATTTTGGCTCAACTTTAACCGGGTCAGTTTGTATATCCGGCGCGTAGCTTTTACCGCTTTCGTCAATCAGCCTGAAAAAGTCAACCGGCCTTACAGTCAGTCTATTGTCTGTTGCGTTTTCAACCTCCAGATTAATTACAATAAAATCTTTGCCACCTTTGGAAAGCAGTCTTCTGCCCTGAAAGATTAGCTCCCCTGTGCGCTCAAGGTAAGTCACATTAACAACAAGGGCTGAACCAACCTCTTTGCCCTCCGCATCCTTTATCGGCACCTCAAATCTTTTATTTAGTTGGGCTCTCGGACCCTCTGCAACATAAGTAGCTTCGCCACTAACTGACGATTGACTTTTGGATTTAAACATCCAAAACCCACCGGCGACGAGGATTAACACAACGAGACCGATCATTATTTTCCTTGATTTAAAAACCGGATTGTTCTTAAAATTACCTATTGAGAAAATTTTAGGAATGTTTCTGAAGTTTGCGCCGGCTTGGGAAAATTTTCCCAGAAATAAATAGCCTTGATCAAGAATGCCTGGTGTTCTGATAACGTTTGCCATCGATTAAAAATTTTTGGGGCAGACTCGAAAACTATATGTCGTAATTATAACGATAAATTTGTGATTGTCAAGAATATACTATGAAGTGGATTGATATAAAGATGTAGAGAAAATCTTTTCAGCAACTATCCTCATAGTAATTTTCTAAAAGCTTAAAACGGCCAAAGAAAATCAGCAATTTCCCTGAGCATTGATGTCAAATACTGTCCAAAGCCTTTCGAAGTTGATTTATCAAAATAATAATCGCCGCTAACATCTAGCTGCCCATTATCATCAACCTTAGGTTCTGCTTTGACGTCCTTTTCACTATCTGATCCCTCTGTCCTATTACTTTCTCCCAAGACTTCGCTGCCACTCTCACTGCTCTTTACATTGACCCTGACATTGGCGTTTGTCGGGTTTCCCACCTTAATAGTTTTGACACTGGTTGTATTCGAGTCGTTATTCTTAACTATCGCCTCCAGTGAATAATATCCTTGGTTGTATGGCGCCGCGACAACCGCCGAAAAATAACTGCCGTCCTTTTCAAAATCAAAAGAGTTGACCAGATTATATTCATTGTCGCGGACATTCAATTTGCTCTCCGACAAGCTGGGCAAACCCGATGCAAGCCTCACAAAAATCGTCTGCCCTCCGGAAAAATTTGTGGAAAGTGCAGAAAAGCTGGATGTTGTTGATATCTCTAAATTTGAATCAGCAGAAGCTGTACCGGCTATTGTGAATAAGCTTAACATTAGTGCTAAAAAAGGCAGAATTTTGAATTTCATTAGACTACTCTTGAGCCTGGCTGCTCGAAGAAAAATTTCGATTCTTCAAAACTTTTATGGAAAATCTTTTAGTGATCTGCTTCGGCCTGTTAAGTTTGGTTATAGTCCTCTCGGTAATTTGCGTGACGCTAAAATTTTCAATATAAATTTCAACCGATCCGTAGGCTTTATTTCTTAGCACTTCAACAATTTTGGAAATTAAATTCGGGGATATTTTTTGAGTAGAGTAGTCGTTGTTGAAATCTGCCTGGCTCATCTAATCTTAATCGGGCAGATCGATAACGAATATATAACTATTAAGAAAGGAAGTCAAGACCGGACCTATCAGGAGTTAATTTAAAGCAAGTGCTAGATTTCTTCTGGCAAACCACAACCCCAAAAGAATACTTGAAATTCCACCCGTAAACATTGCCAAATTTTGGGCGTTTCCTGTTTCGCCTAATGTTCCCGGACCGCCACCACTAGCGCTTGACGATCCACCGACTGATCCACCGCTGCTGCCACCCGGTCCGCCGACTGATGGATTTGTTGGTGTTGGCGAAGATCCTGGTCGTGGCGAAACACAATTACCGATACAATTCTTGTTCGCTTTGTTGGTTATATTAACGTTGGAATCGCAATTACCCGTGTTGACTCCAACATTGGCGCCAGTGTTGCCGGAAGCGCTGTTGCCGCCGGTATTGCAATTAACATCAACATTATTATTAATATTGGAAGTATTGCTTTGGTTGTAATTGGTATTGTTTTGCCCCTCGACAGTAACGTTGCTAGATGATCCGGCAGCATTCCCCGAAACATCAACGGTTATTGCGTAAATTTTAGAGAAAGACGCAACCGTAAGAAGAATTAAAAAAACTATTGCAAAAAGAATAACTTTTTTCTTCATTTTTAATTTATTAAAAACGTTATCTTTAAACTTTTATGGGCAAGATTTAGTGAGCAGTAAAATATCTATCAAGCAGAAGAAAGATATAGTTTGAGCATTTTATAGCGAAGGTTATAAGTTGTCAAGCCCCGCTTAGCGGGGCGCAGACCTCTTCGAGTTCATCGAATCTGAGATTTTCTGAATCGAATGATTTGAAGACTCATCAGAGTCTGAATGACCTGAGTTAATCGAAGGGTCAAGTGCTGAACTAATTTAGGGGTAAATTGCTGCAGCGCCGGCAATGTCACCGGCAGTTAGTGTGTTCTTTTTAACTTCTCCTTTAGATCCATAACCATACATCGTGTTGTTCACATAACCATTATCATAATGGTCGTCCAAGCCAATCCAGTGTCCAATTTCATGATTCAAAATATTTTCGGCATCATAAGTATTTGTATCCGCACAGGTATCGGAATTTGACCAGCTCCATGCAACTCTTTTGTTCATAATGGTGTCAACATCAACTACTAAACCTGTCGCGGTAAAGTATCTAATGTAGGTTACTCCCAGTGTAGATCCCGAAGTTCTTCCCCAGGCAATTATATTTCTGCCATCATAACGCGACCTGTCGACTGTTGTATTGGAACCCCGAGAAAAACTGACTTTGTTACTAACTGCACTTTGCCAATCGGCAAAAGATTTTGAGGCGATTGTTGGCAAGTTTGCACCACCGACAGATGAAGGCACACTGTTAACATTTAATTGAAAAGTCCAGTTGGAAGGCAGATGCCAGCCGGCAGCGGCAACAACTTCAGTTGAATCCGGATCGGCAAGATCACATATTAGTAAGTTCTGCGTTGCTTGGGCTCTCTGTTTGTGGACAATTACTCGAACTTTTACAATTCCTCGGGCCGTTGGCTCGTCATAGGTGCCGTCGATTTCTGGCACTTCTTGAGCTTCTTTAGCTGGTGTAGCCTCAGGCGCAGGCTTAGCTTCTCGGGCGGCAAAAACCGGTGAAACCGTAATTAAAAAAATTAATAGCAAAATGAAAAGTGTGATCTTTCTCACTGAGATGAATTATAACCTTTTTATGGCAGAAATCAAATCCTCCGCATATTATTTCATATGTTAATATATAAGCAAATAAATATATTACTGAGAGCAGCAAGAATGAATCTTAATGATCGCCAACTTGAAAAACTTTCGGATATTTTCGCAGATATTGGTCTTGTTGCCCTGGCATCAGTAGTAATACCGGCTGTTTTTAACAGGTTAGATTTACAGATTTTATCAGCAGGATTGATTATAACCTTTGGTTGTTGGGCTATAAGCTTAGCACTTAGGAGGTGATAATATGTCAGATGCTCTAATTGTGTACTTAATCTTAGCTATCATCATACTCGCACTAGTTTTAGTGGCTCTTCCTACGCTTATGCGAAAGAAAAAATAACAAACTGTATATTTTGGGATTATTTAGAAATTAGAGTAATTAGACCAATTAGAAATTTCAATCCTATTTCTCATCCTCCGCATAAAGATACGGTTCAACTACACTTTCCCAGTCAAAAATCTCGTCACTTTTGAAAAACCTGACTTGTTCTTCCTTAGCGCTTTTTTCAGAATCGGATACATGGATAATATTGGCGCTGGTACTCATTGCAAAATCACCGCGAATGCTGCCAAGTTCGGCGTCGCGGGCATTAGTTGAACCGGCCATTCGGCGCACAACACTAATTGCGTCTATCCCTTCAACCAAAATGCAGACAATTGGCGATGAAGCCATAAATTTCTTGAGACCTTCAAAAAATGGCTTGTCTTTATGATGTGCATAGTGTTCTTCAAGTGTTGCGTCAGAAACCGCCATCATTTTTAAGCCGACAATTTTAAGGCCTTTGCGCTCAAACCTGTGAATTATCTCGCCAACCAAACCGCGCTGAAGCGTGTCAGGTTTAAGAAGTACTACGGTGCGCTGCATGAGTATAGTGTAAAGGGAAAAGTGGAAAGTGTAAAGCATTTAATTACCAATTAAATGCCCTGAGTTAACTTGTCCTGAATTCACTGAAGGATCGAAGGGTCGAAAAGAAATCTAAGAAAACTTAATATGCACCCGAATCACTTCTAACCTCGATTATACTTGCTATTAGCTCTCTAGAATCTTCAAAGGGTTCTAGCTGTGAAATCAAATCTGCTAATTCTCCAGCCTCTGGCGGTTTTCTATCAGGCCAACTTGCCCTCACATTACTAACGCTCAACTTCAATTCACCTTGTTTTATCTCCAAATCTACGGAACCCAATCCGCTACTTTTATATCTCGCAATTCTAAATTTTAATTGCATAGGCTGATCAAGATCAAATTTTAATGCATTTAATGCTGCCTGCATTGTCTTCGGTATAACTTTTCTGGCCAACTCATCGTTTTCTCTATTTACAAATTCAGTTTCATAAATAGTAGTTGTTATTAAATCGTGAGGGTGCTCACTCTTTCTGAATTCATTACTAGTTAGACTAAAATCATTTTCAGAAAAAGAGGCAAAATAATCCTCTACAGCTTTATTCCTATCTTGGAGGAAACTTCGAAGCTGCACCTTCTCCATTTGGATCCGTGTTGTGTCGATTACTGCGGTTGAATCTCTTTCGCTAATCATGAATCTTTGATTTATAAAGTATACATCCTATGTCAAGGTTTACTGAATTCAAAAAGTGTAATGGGAAAAGTGGAAAGTGGTTTTATGTCTTACGCTGCGACCTATTAATTGCTCTTACAAATCTCACAATATCGCCAGCCGTAATTTCAAGTGAATATTGGCCTGCAATTTTTTTGGCAATTCGCGAATAGGGATGTTTTTGGAACCAACGCTCTGCCGAAACTTTGACAGAGGCTTGCAGTAACAGCCTTAAATCACCACGATCAAGCTGCAAGATTGGCCTTTCCCCAAGTCCACCTTCAAATCTGCGCTCTATTCCATAAGGTCCCATGGCGAGCAAATTATACATTTTTTGAATTCAAATTCAAATCAACTAGTCAATCGGCTATAATTTCCCAAATGCCGACAGCACACCAACAGTGGGGTTCGGAAGATTTTAACGAAGAGGAATACGAACTGATTAAAACTTCCCGCACCTCAAGAATAATCCGAATCACCATCGCCATTATTGCCATCATCGGTATCCTGCAGCTTTCCGGCCTTTACCAGTATTCGTTTTTTACCAGAACACCCCAACAACTGGCGCAGAAACCCCTAGAAAGCCAAATTGACAAGCAGCTGATAACCGTGCCTCTTTCCATCTACATCGTCAAAAGCGAAACTCCTCTCAACTCATCTCGGACAGAAGAAAATGCTCGCGATATTGTTGAAGATGCCGCAAATATCTGGCAGCAGGCTGGCATTAACTTAGAAATTAAATCTACAGAAGAAGTTCAGTTAACTTTGGTCGATACTCTCGCCCTATATGCTTATCCACGCGAGCTGATAAAAGGTTTTGAAAGCGAAAAAGACAACACTATCAAAGTCTTCTTCACAAGAACTCTCAGTGGCTTAAACGGCATTGCTTACGGCAAATCAAACACTGTGACTATTGCTGACTACACTGCCAATCCCGACTTCCGCGTTTTGGCGCACGAAATCGGCCACATTCTAGGACTTGATCACACTAGCAACACAAATGCCCTTATGTCCAAAGGCTCAAGCAGCACAAATTTATCTTTGGAAGAAATAGGGAAAGCGCGGAACAACGCTCAAAATTTTAACCGGTAAATACTCTCCTATTTAAAGCAGCAGTAACCGAAGTTTGGTCATTGCCACATGCCTTATTTCATCTACATGCCTTTTCTCATCTACAAGCATATAACCTAAACCATGTACGGTTCTGATTAGTTCCGGATCTAAATTTAAATCTAAAAAGATATTCCTTAGCCGATATATTAATGTCTTAAAATTTTGCTTATCGGAATCGGTCACAAAATCTGAACCATTCACCAACCTGAAAAAATCTTGATAAGATACTGCTACGTTCGGTACATTACTTAAGGCATGCATTACTTCTGATTCCCTCCGAGTAATGTGTACAGTACGGCCATTGACACAAAGTGTCCTCTGGTCATTAACATACGTAAAAAGCGGATGCTCATAAACTTGCGCAGGATTTTCTGAAAGTACTCTTCGATGTTCAGCCGACATATGATCTTTCACCTTGGAGGTGAAATCGTACTGACACCTCGGGATTTTTTACAGTTTTTAAAGTTTTAATAGCTTTCTAAATCTTTCAGGTTCTTTAAACGGCCCGATGACAACCAGATTAAGTTTGGAATTTGTAAATAAAAACCGCGAAAGCCTTAAAATATCAGCCGGCGTCACACGGTCAATCTTTTTCAAAATCTCGGCATTTGTGCGCACTCTGCCCTCTCCAAGTTCATCAAGACCATAGGAAAAGGCTACTGTTCGTGAGTCTTCCCAAGAAAGAATCATCTTGCCTTTAATGTATTCTTTGGCCTTTTTGAGTTCTTTTTCGCCGACTTTGCGCGCAGCAATTTGGGCAAACTCCGCTAAAATCACTTTGATCGCTTCATCAATGCGCTTCAGATCAACGCCTGCAGAAGCCGCCAGTGTTCCGGTATCTAAATAACTGTCGTTTTCCGCTCTCACATAATAAGCCAAGCCGCGCTTTTCGCGAACGTTGATAAAAAGCCGGGATGACATCCCGCCACCCAGAATTGTTGAGAGTACCGCGCCAATATATCTATCCGGATGCGCAAGCCTCATTCCCCGAAATCCCAAAATCACATGCGCTTGATCTGTTTTTTTATAAGAAATTCTAAGTGCCGGCTTTCTCTGACTTTCGGCAATAGGCTTAAAGCCTGTAACATCGTGGCGTTTTGGGCTGCCAAAATGTTTTTTAATATCGACAAGCGCCTTTTCTCGGTTAAAATTGCCGGCCAGTGAAACGACCATATTGTGAGGTGAATAACGCTCGGCAATGTAGTCAACAAAATCTTTATGTTGAATTTTCAAAATATTTTTCTTCTGCCCGCCAATTTCCCAGCCCAAAGGCTGGTCTCCCCACAAAAGCGCTTCGTAAACTTCGGCAACTTTGCGCATCGGCGTATCTTCATACATATTAATTTCCTCAATAATCACCCCGCGTTCTTTTTCAATCTCCGCCTTTTCAAACTTGGAATTCCAGACCATGTCGGCAAGCATGTCCAGAACCAGCGGCAGGTGTTTGGAAGCACTCTTAATATGGTAAGCGGTTGCCTCTTTACCGGTAAAAGCGTTGTAATCGGCACCGAGCGCGTCAAGCGCGTGGGAAATATCGACAGCCGTTGGCCGCTTCTTTGTTCCCTTAAAAAACATGTGCTCCAGAAAGTGGGAGATGCCGTTGGTTTTTTTAGTTTCGTAGCGTGAACCGGCTCCGCACAAAACGATGGCGGTTGTACTCATTACCGACTTTAAGGGCGCAAAAATCACCCGAAGTCCGTTATCAAGAATAATTTTTTCAAAATCTTTCATTAAAAATTCCTAAATTGCTTAATCAACGATTAGTATTTGGCAGAATTGTCTCAATTCAAAAACATGACGAAGCTGGCATTGTGTTCTTTTCGATTGATATATAACGTTATCGCTAGCGCAGGCTTGAGCGCGACGAGCATAAAGATCGATCTAACTCTTAAGGTTAGTCGCGCGCTTTTTGAATGTGACAAGACTGCCCAATCTCATCTTATCTCAACATCCTCCACTTCCCAAGTGTAATCGCTATATACAGTCACCACAGCAAATCTCGGTCCCTGAAAATTGCGAGCAGAGTTGACCGCACCAACGGTCGTCATTCTAACATTACCCTTTGGCGAATTGAACTGGGCAAAAAAGTGCAGATCGCCAGAGAAAAACCCGTCGACATTATTATTTTCCAGAATTGACAAGAACTCTTTTGCTTGCCGGGCAACCTGCGCACTCTGCTCACCCATCACATGCGCACTTTGTGGATGAAACGGCGTCTTGTGCGCAAAAACAAAGCGAAGCTTACTTTCTTCCTGCAACCTGCTCGCTGCCCGCTGTAAACTACTTTCATCTATTCCTTTGTATATATCACTAT
>Ga0209210_1001651_pt1 | contig 18133 bp, 15 predicted proteins | sample RifGroA1_FD_183991 | JGI IMG/M metagenome (GOLD analysis project Ga0209210, IMG submission 183991) | Contaminated groundwater microbial communities from Rifle, Colorado, USA - Rifle Groundwater A1 (SPAdes) (version 2) | ecosystem: Environmental > Aquatic > Deep subsurface > Groundwater >...
GCCGTTTCTTTTAGGGTCTTCCCCTCGGGGTCAAATACCCTAAAAGACATAGAGAGACCGTCATAAAATTCAGTCCCCTCTTTTTGTGTTGGACCCCACTGGCTAACGACAATTGACCCATCGTCGTACTCCTTTATTTCTCCCTCCAGAGGGTACTTAAAAGAAAATTGTCCCTCTTTTTTATAAGTCAGCCAATCCTCGGTTCCTTCAACCACTTGGGGTTCGGAAGTTATAGTTTCGCTAAACTCCTCGTTGGGGGGAGCAGACTCTTGAGTAGTTTCTGTCTTAGGGGAAATAAGCTCGGGCACTTTTCCCGACCCTAAAAAGTAGGCTGAGGCTGCCAAAATAAGAAGAATAACCAGGCCCAAGATAACCCATATAAATATTTTGCCCCGCCCTCCCTTGTTGGGATTTACTGTTCCCATTACGCTAGTTTGAGGAGTTTGACTTACCCCCACCGCTGGAGCTTCCGTACCCGGCATAGGTGGAGAAGGGTTTGTTTGCTGGGGAGTCGGGGTAATACCTCCTTGATTCTGGGAGCTTTCTTCTTCCATACTAACCATACTACTAAGTTGTGATAAACCAAGTCAACAACAGGATTAATTTGAGAAAAAATGGAGTCCCTACTTTCCTATTTATTTTGGCATCTTTCCTACTTATTATTTTAAGTTCTTTAATCCTACTTACTAACTCCTCCCCTCCAACTAAAGTTCTCGCTGCAAATTATGACTTAGAGGAGGAAATGGTTTTTTGGGAAAATATTATCCATAAGTACCCTACCTACGTCGACGGCCTAGTCAGGCTTTCTTTTCTTGAGATTCAAAGAGGGAATATCACTAAAGCACAAAATTACTTACTTATGGCTTTAAAACTAAACCCAAATGCAAAAAGTGTTATCGAAGCCAAAAAGACTTTAGGCCTCTGACGAAGTTTCTTTTTCTTGAGGAGCCTCTTTCGGAGCTTCTCCACCTGCTTCAGGAACGGCTTCTCCTTCGGGCGCTACCCCGGCTTCTCCTTCGACGACAGCTTCCTCGGCTGGCGGAGCTTCCTCTTCAATCTTTTGAGGAGGTTCAACTTTGGCCACAATTTTTTCAGTGTCGTCTTTAATGCTTACCTTTGTCTTATCAACCTTAATGTCTTTTAAGTAAATCGCCTGATCAACGTCGGCGAGGGTTGAAATATCGACTTCAAATTTTTCGGGTAGGTCGGTAGGAAGAGCTTCGACTTCAACCTCGGTTACATACTGAACAACAGTACCAACCCCGTTCTTCTCACAAGGTGCTTGCCCTACAAACTCAACTGGGACTCCGGCTGTAATTTTCTCTTTAAGGTCTACTTTTCTAAAGTCAACGTGAACTAAAGAATCGCTAACTGGATCTTTTTGAAGATTGGCAACAAGTACGGAAATGTCATCTTTCTTGCCTTTTCCAAAAGAGAGATTTATAACCCCAGTTTCTCCGGCTTCCTTGTATACCGGTAAAAATTCATTCAATTTTACTTGAAGAGCAATGGATTTTATTTTCTTTCCATAGAGATTTCCCGGAAGTATTCCCCCTTGCCTTAGGGTCTTAACTTTCCTTCCCAGAACGTCCCTTTTTTGAGCTGAAAGCTGTTGAATATCCATTACCAATAAATGCGAGAGACAAAATCTCTCGCTAGGAAGGCATTATAACGGAAGCTTGCCTCTTGGGTCAAGCTCTCTTGAAAATTAGAAGCCTTTATTGTAAGCGGATAATCCTCGGTACCCGCTTGTTTACGCACAATAAATCTATACTCACCTGACTCTCTTATTTTTTCGGGAAGAGGACTTTGCCAAGAAAAAACTAAAACTCCAGATTCTTGCGGGGATAGAATTACATAAACTCCAACTTCCTTGCGGTCTCTTACTATTTGCTCCTCACCTTCCAACTCTAAAGACGAGGATTGGCGAATAAATTTTACTTTCCCAAATATAGCCTCTTGTGGCCCAAACGCCCTTACATATACTTTGTATATTCCTTTTTCTCCGAGCGGAATTTCTGCATCGTTTTTAAGATTAAGCCTTAGTTCTCTTTTAATCATGCCGTTCTCAATATTTACTAAAACGTCGAGCGCTCTTGTAATATAAAGGTTTGCTTTATTCACTCCGACATTGGCTTCAACGACCCCGAGTGAATCTGTATAACAATTATTTCCACACGTCCCCTCCACTTGGGGGAAAGCTCCATCCCAACCCAAGGAAGTGAGTTGATCGTTGGTCTCTTTTTGGTGAATAAATATTTGAATATGTCTCCCTTCTAAATTTTGCAGAGTATTTTTTGCAAAAGAGAGCATCTTGCTTCCCCTAACTTCCCTAATATTCTCCATCAAGGCCCTTGAGAGGGCTGTAAGAAAACTGGACTTTTTGGTAGAGCCGGGGAAGAAATTTTCTTCTACCTCTCGCTGCGTTACTTCGTACAGGTTCTCCTCATCAACCGTCAGTTCGTAGTCGGCAACTTTCATAGGCCCCGTTAAAGAAATTAAGCTCTTTACAAATTCGAGGTCAATCCCGACGACTCCGTCTACTTTTTCGTCTATCTCTTTATCTAAAAACCATTCAGCCCGGGCCGAGGAAACGCTAAAGTCGGGGTCCCAATTGGAGTCCCTAAGAAACCAGTTTGCCTCACCCAAATATCGCTTTATTGCTAAAGGAGGTTCGACGTGTCCCTTAAGCTGTCCGTCGGCTTCAAAGACATCCCAAACTTCAATATTTGAAAGCCTACCACCCTCAACCGAGACTAAAGAAAAGGAACCGATATATCCACCCGTTGGCCTTAACTCCATGTTATTTTGAAAAAGGACGAGGTATTTCTTGGGATGTGTGGCTCCCAACAGTTCCGGCAAGTTCTCAATAATTTGAGAGATAGGTATGAGCATCCCGCGGATCCTTTCAACCTCCAAAGTATTAAAGGCACCCCTCAATGTTTTGGAAAGAAGGGGTTGAGAGTTAATCTCCCCCAAAATAAAACCAGACTCCTTGTATATGTAATCAATTTCTGAAGATATATTCTCTGAATAATCCGAAACGTTATAGCTTTCGTCTCCAAAAAACTTATTTAAAAGTGTCTTTGTATTTTGGGAAAGAGTGTAACCCCTAATGGCCAAAGCTGCAGATCTTTCAAGAATCTCAGAAGCGCTACTTGGAATTTCTAACACTTTATCGGCCTTTGGAATTTCTCCCAAAATCCCAAATCCAATTGAGGAAGTATTAGCAAAGACCCGGGATACCTTCAGTGTTTCTTTGGCCCAACTCGTTTTTCCGTTTCTATAAAGGGCTATGGATGCACCAAAAAATCCAACCGAAGTTATAAGAGCGAGGAAAGGCAGAAATAAACAAATAACCACAAGGGCTGAAAGTTTTTGCAAACTGGAAACCCTCTTTTTAATGTTAGAAGATACTGGTTTTTGCATCGCTAATAAAAAGTCTTTAGTTTCGCCTACCCCCTCAAGTTCTCCCATCGAGATCTCCTCCCCGATAGATGCGAGGAGATACTTTCTGTATCTTTTTCTTTTTTTGTCTAACTCAGGAGTCTCAACTTTTATTTTTTCTATGAAGGCTAGGGGAGAAATACTTTCCCCAACCAAAGTCATTTCAGTAGGGTATCCCAGTGAAAAAAGTATTTGCAATATTTTTTCCGAAGCACTCTCAGAAAAGACAGGTTTAATATGAATGTCCTTATCTGGTAAATACACTTTCCGTTTATTAGCCACACTTTTAAGTGCAGCATAAATGAAATAACTATTATCGGGGTGGATATGAGGACCTATGGTCTCGGAAAGGTATACTCTCTTGCCCGATAAATGTAGGGGTTGTGAAATTCCCGAAATTGCAGGGAGAAGTATTAAGTTTTTGGATCTTATTGAGGCTATTTTTTGGGATATTTTTAAGAGCTCTCTATTCACCTCGCTGTTAACGCGTTTTATGTCTTTCTGGGCGGCTCTAAAAAAATTATAAAGATAGATCACATAATCTAACCTTTCAATTCTTGGGATTTCACTTTCTTTAATTAACTCGAGGTTTACATTTTTTTTGATACTCCCTGAAACTCGCTTCCATACTTCAGTGTTTTTACTAAATAAAAAAACTTTGCATGACCTTTCTAAAAGATTTTGAACGACAGAAAAAGATAGCTCATCAAGCTCCCCCAAAAAAAGTACAGAAGGTTTTCCGAAAGAAGAGAAAGATTCTGGCATAGTCAGGTATAAAAGTTCACGAGAAAAATTCTTTGTTTCAAGTGACAGGTGGGCCAAATCGCAAAAAAATTTTCCGTGACGTGAAACTCTCAGACATTTTTCAAAGTTTGTTTAACCAAAAAATCTGCGTCTCCATTTCTCTCTCTGGGAATTAATTTATAGGAAATATTTTTTTGAGATTTTATTTCCAAAAGTTTTGCTTGTTCTAGAAGTTTTTTTAGGGTAGGGTTTTTTATTTTAAAAACTCCCAAAAGCTGGTTGGTTACTAATTGGGAGTCTAAAAAAAATATTATTGGTAAATCATTAATATCTTTACTATTTTGGTTTATCCAGGAAAGTGCCGCAATTACCCCACGGTATTCTGCCACGTTATTTGTTGCTTCCCCGATAAACTCACCCTTGGCGAATATCCTTTTACTCCCCCTTTTAACAATAAAGGCTGCGGCAGCCGGCCCGGGATTTCCCTTGGCTCCTCCATCACAATTGATAAATAGAGTTTCTCCCACAAAAGTCAGTTTAACACAAGTTAAAGCTCTTTAAAGCCTAATATTTTTTGGCGAAAGCCCCAAAACTAAACCTAATATTAGTTGGTTTTGTTGTAGCGTCAGCCAATAATGATCTGCGAGCCCAGAAATAAGAATAAATGTGAGAACCCAGAAGAAACTCGAGTCTGTTTTTTTAAGGGAAAGAAAGATAACTAGACTTAGGAGTAAAACCCCGAGTATACCTGCTTCAACAAATGTCAGGAGAAATATATTGTGTACCGGCTGAAGCCTCCAAGAAAATTCGGGTTCCCCCTCTTTTGGTAAATTTAAGATAAAGTTGTTAAGACCCACACCAAAAACTGGGCTCGTTTTTACTATCTCTCCCGCGCGCTTTGCAAGATAAAGTCTCTCCGAGAAACTCTCGTCAAAAACATATTTATTTTTTAGTAGATATTCCGAGAATATTGAAAAAAATAAGCTGACAACAACTGAGAAAACAAAAATCCATTTAGCTAAAGGCTCAAAGTCTAATTTTTTTCTTTTCGCCAAATAGACTCCTAAGAAAACAACTAATAAAGACACAAAAACCCATTGGGACAGTGTAAGAAGAAGGGCTGCAATCCCAAGAACAAATGAGCTCCATTTAAGGGTAATATCTAATTTAGTCTTTGCCCTGAAGAAATTTGCCAATATTAGAAGGAATCCCAAAAAGGCTGCGAAAGAGTTCGGATGGGAAAAGGTGGAGTAGGGCCTTAGTAAGTAATATCCAAAGTAATTTGCAAGTGCAATTCCTGGAGTTTGGGCATTAAATGCTCTTTCGCCTAGAAAATAGAGTAACCCACCTAAGGAGCTTTGAGAAATAAATTGGGCAATTCCAACAGCTGAAAATAAAATTCCTGATAGAAGAAGGGGCCGGAAAAGAACTTTTTGAAGATTAATATTCTTTTTATTTCTTATATAAATTGCAAAAAGAGCAAGTTCTATTACCTTTATCCATTTAATTAAGGCCAAATCTCTAGAGGAAGCCAGAAGGATATTAGTAACGGCAAATCCCAATAGAATATAAACAAATGGGCGGTTAATTTTCCCGAGGAAAGAACTTTTGTTAAGTCTATTTTCTAAAATAAAAAGTGCTATTAGACTAAAAACCAAGACGTCGGTTAAATTTAGTGTGGGTGCAAAATAATCCACCCGAACCCCTTGCAAGTAGGAACTCTCTAGCCAAATGTGATAACCGAGTTGTGTAGGGATTAGAAAGATTAGTGAGGCAAAGATGATTTGCTGGGCGGCAATTATCTTCCCCAGCTTAAACATTTTACTTTTCTTTTTTCTTAACCACCAAATAGCGCTCTTCCCCTTCACCTTCTGATTCTGTTGAAAGGTCTGGTTCTTCCGACAATGTCAAATGAACAATTCTCCTTTGGCTTGGGGTCAAATTATAAATTGGTTGGGGTTCTCCCGTTGTCCTAACTCTTTCGGCGGTGGACTCTGCAAGGTCTTTTAAGTGTTCCTCTTCTTTTTGTCTCCAATCACCAACGTTGACTACCACGCGAATCCATTCCCCTAATTTTTGCTTTAACATCATTCCAATTGCCGCTTGAAAGGACAAAAGAGTTTGTCCGTGCCTTCCTATTAAAAGCCCTGTTTCGTTATCAGATGAAATATTGATAACCAGTGCCTGATTTTCCTTATCTTCACTTACATCTATTTTTGCATCAACTCCCATTAAAATTAGGAGTTCCTCTGAGAGTTTTTGAGCAACCTCGGTGTTGGTTTCTTTTTTCTTTGCCGGCATACTTAGGCTTTCTTAGGGTCCAATTTTAGCAGGCCTAACTTAATTAGCCAAGGAGTCAACCCTCCCCACCCTGAAGTTTTGTATTGTTGGTAGGCCTGAGTCAACGAAAAAAGAAACCAGTAAAGAGCTAGTCCCGAAGGAAATCTCAGTCCAAAAATTACCGTTAAAAGTGGGAATGTATAAATCGTACTTTTCTGCATAGAAACCGAAATGTCGTCGGCTCCCCCCTTGGTCTTTTTTGCAAGCTTCTCCTCTTCGGATACATAAGGCGCCATCATTTTTGCCGAAAAAAATTGGATGAGGGCGGCTAGTATTAGAACTGGGCCTGGAAGAGCAAAGGGAAGGCCTGCGACCGGAAAGGCGTCTGGCTTGGTTATGTCAAAATATAAAAACTTTGTATTAACCACCGCTCCGCTTGCAAATTTTAGCGGTTCATAAAGTAGCTCATTAAACCTGCCGGCAATATCCCCGTCCGGAGAAAGCGTTCGGGTAAATACATTAAAGAAAGCAATCAGAACGACTATTTGAAGAATATAGGGAAGACATCCCGCACCTGGATTAAATTTCTCCTGTTTATAGAGCTCGGCCTGGGCTGAGGTAAAACCGGCTTTATCGTCTTTATGTTTTGCTTTTAATTTTTCGATACGCGGAGCCAGATCCTTCATTCTCTTCATTGAATCCATATAGGGCTTGGTCAGAGGGTTAAGAATGACTCTCAAAAAAAGGCTGAATCCAATTATTGCAAGTCCCATGTTTCCCCCCAAAGCTTTATAAAAAAGAATAAGTCCGTTAGTTAAGGGTTCTATTAGTAGGGTCGTAAAAATATTCATATTTTGTCAGCTACTGGGTCGTATCCATACCCACCAAAAGGGTGACAGCGTGAGACCCTTTTGAGAGAAAGAAGGAGTCCTTTTACTATTCCAAAGTGAGCTATTGCCTCCTTGGCGTACTCACTGCAGGTTGGAGTAAAGCGGCAGGCGTGGCCCAAATTAATTACCAAAATGGGAGAGATCGCCTTTTTATAAAAAGTAAGTATTATTGTAAAAACTTTTCTCATATTAAATAATTTTTGTTATTACTTCTTTCACCTCATTTGTTATTTCCTCACCCGTTCGTTTAGTCGCCGTGGGCTTCGCAAAAAAAACTGCAAGGAAACCAAAATCAACTTTCTCTAGCATCCCCCTTACTCCTTCCTTCATTGCCCTTTTTATTCTATTCCTTTCAACTGCTAATTTGCTAATTTTATTAGATACTATAAATCCAAATCTAGAAGGAATATTCTCCCCTTCATAAATAAATGACGCACCAAAACTTTCAGACTGAAGGGTTTTACCTTCTTTCTTTACTCTGGCAAATTCTCTCTCTTGGGCAAGGCTATACCGGTGGGGAAGCATTTTATCTTGGCGTAAGGCGTGTCCTACCTCTATGTCTTCTTCTGGCTAAAACCTTACGACCGCCCTTTGAAACCATCCTTTCTCTAAACCCGTGGGTTTTAACTCTCTTTCTTTTGTTTGGTTGAAAAGTTCTTTTTGGCATCCAAGTAGTATAACATTTTTTCTTTTCGGTTTTTTTGGGGGTTGACTAGTTGTGGATAACTTAATAAATAGACTATTGTACATGGTTAACTCCCAAACGCTCTGGCGTGATACCTTAGAGAGTATTAAAGTTTCTGTCTCACCTGCAATTTTTTCTACGTGGTTTTCCCAAACGTTCCTGGCGAGTATTCAAAAATCTGGAAGTCGCTATGTTGTGGAAATTGGCTGCTCCTCATCTTTTGTAAAAACAACAATTGAAGGAAGGTACTTTGGTCTTTTACAAGACACTTTAACTAAAGCCCTTAATGGTCCCTGCGATCTTATGTTTGCGGTTAAACAAAACCCGGAAAAGAATCTTTCCAAAAACGATTTTGTGGCCCCTCTTTTTGTAAAAGAAGGGGAAAGGGAACTCGCCGACGCAATAATAAGAGCACGGATTAGGCCGGGTTTTACATTTGAGAATTTTGCAGTCTCCTCGTCAAACCAGATGGCCCATGCGGCCGCAGAGGCGGTGGCAGGTAGTCCGGGTACTGCATATAATCCCCTCTTTATCTGGGGGGGAGTAGGAGTTGGTAAAACACACCTTATGATTGCCGTTGGACACTCCATTTTAAACCAAGACCCCACGTCTAAAATTCTTTTAGTTACAGGAGAAGAATTTACAAACGATATAGTCGAGGGTATTAGAAATAAAACCACAACCGCCTTCCGTGATAAATACAGAAGACTTAAGGGACTTCTTATTGACGACATTCAATTTATTGCCGGGAAAGACGCCGTACAGGAAGAATTTTTCCACACTTTTAATGCCCTAACCGGAGCCGGTGGACAGGTTATTCTAACTTCAGATAGGCCACCCTCAGAAATTTCAAAACTCGAAGAGCGTCTAAAAAGTAGGTTTGAGGCGGGACTCATCGTTGATATTACCCCGCCAGACTTTGAACTTCGCTGCGCTATCACCCAAATTAAAGCCAAGGAAAGGGGAATGGAACTTCCAATGGATCTGGTACAGCTCATTGCCGCAAATATCGATTCCGCGAGGCGCATAGAGGGGTTTCTGGTCAAACTCGCGAGTCAAGCCCGACTCAAAAAAACTCAGATTTCAGAAGAATTGGTAAACTCTCTTATCGGCAAAGGGGATGAAACTACTCAAAAAGTTAAGGCCAGGCCTATTGAGGTAATCTCTGCCGTCTCTAAACATTACGCAATCGGCAAAAAATCCCTTTTAGGTAGTTCCCGAGTCCGCCAGGTCGCACGCCCCAGACAAATCTTAATGTACCTTCTAAGGCGAGAGCTGGGGCTTCCTTTAGAGGAAGTGGGTCGTCTTGTAGGCGGTCGCGACCATACGACCGTAATGCACGCTGTTGAAAAGATTGCCCACTTAGCCAGCGAGGATGAGCATATCCGTGGGGATTTACGGGGGATAAAAAATAGCCTTTGAGGAATGTTCTAAGATTTTTTCCACTTATCAACATTAGCCTTGGCTTTATCCACAAAACTATCAACAAAAACTTATGCTTAATGTCCACACGAATACTAACCGAAAAGGGTTCTTAAAAGATGTTTTTTTTGCACTTATCAACAGTCCCTACTACTAGAACTACTAGTTTATATATGCTAAAAGAGGAAAGCCTAAAATTATGAAATTAGAAACACTTCAAGAAAATTTTTCTAGGGCTTTAAGCGTAGCTTCTCGTTTTGCGTCAGCTAAAGCACAACTTCCCGTTTTGGGAAACATTTATCTCTCAGCTAACACAAACAAACTCCTTATCTGTTCAACAAACCTTGAAGTATCTGTTGCAATTGCAATTGGAGCAAAAGTGGTAACCGGTGGGGAAATAACAATTCCGTCAAGAGTAATTAGCGAGCTTATTACAAACTTAACCCCGGGACCTATTACCCTTACTTCCGAAAAGGAAGTTCTGGAAATATCTTCGTCGAATTTTTCTTCAAGTATCTCGGGAATGAATGCGGCAGATTTTCCTAAAGTTCCAGAGTCACTCGGAAAGAATCCGTTTTCAATTCCGAAAGACGTGCTTTTGCAAGCCCTTAGCCAAGTATCATTTGCTGCCTCCGTCGACGAAACGCGGCCAGTTCTCACAGGGGTTCTATTTCTTTTTAAGAAAGGGGGCGTTACTTTGGTAGCAACCGACGGTTTTCGTCTATCTCAAAAAAAGCTTGCACTTAAAACTTTTGAGAAAGAGAAGAACATGATTCTTCCTAAAGGAGCTTTACTTGAACTTTCAAGGCTGACAAACGAGGATGAAGATATTTCTTTCTCTGTCCGTGAAGAAGATAATCAAGTTGTTTTTGGGGTAGGGGACATAGTGTTAACTACCAGAGTTTTGGACGGGGAATTTCCCGACTTTGAGAAGATAATTCCAAAAGAAACCCGTGTCAGAGTAAGCGTGGATAAAGAAGATTTTCTGAGGGGAGTAAAGCTGGCCTCAGTCTTTGCAAGAGATTCGGCAAACATAGTTCGCCTTTCTTTAAAAAAGGACGGGGTTTTCATTCAAGCCGAAAGCCAAATGGCGGGTAGAGGAGAAAGCGTAATCGAAGCGAAAATTGAAGGGTCAACAACAAACGGATTTGAAATTACATTTAACTATAGATTCCTTGAAGAATTCTTACACGCCGTCCCCGGGGAGGACGTTGTTATTGGACTTTCTTCAGAAAATTCCCCAGGGGTTTTTACCGATCCGTCGGATCCTAATTTCCTTCATCTTATAATGCCAGTGAGGGTTCAGGGTTAAGATTTTAGAGCGGGTAAATAAAGAAGAATGGGGACCTCCCCACCGATACCTTTTACGGTTGCCGTACCTTTGAGCAAAAAGACTGGCTGAAATTTTCCTCCAACTAAAGTGTCGGCCAGATAGGCCAATTCAACTTCATTCACTACTACTTTTTCTAGATCCGCTTTGGGAAGGTCGACGATACTAATAAATCCTTCCTGGAGACTTATAACAACCGATTTATTAAGCGAACCTTTGAATTCCTGGAAGTTTTTTACTTGATGCTCTTCGTTGCCAAAGGATAAATCTATGAGAATTATCTCTGCTTTGATAATCGTCCCGTCTGGCGCAACCCAGACAGATATTGGTGAGGCGTTTGGATCTAATGTTAAGATCTTAAATTCGCTTTCGATCGGAGAAAAATTCGCAACATTTATGTCTGCCTTTTCTTTAGTCGTTGAACGTAATCCCTCGGCTGCTGACTCGAACCTTTCAAGAAAAGTAAAATATGAGAAGGTAATCTCGCTCTCGTTATAAATAGAATTGTCGACAATAAAGTCTCTAGAGAGATTTATCAAAGATTCGTTACTAAGATTTTGGTTAACATATTCAAAAGGAGGATAGTTAAGGGAATAACCTACCTTTCTTGTCCCACCATAAACAGTAAGAGTGTAATCGGAATTACTCCAGTAGTATCTGGTTCCATGGATTTTACCGCTAGCCGAGCGGGGTTCTCCTTCAAAACCAAACCCCGCCGCTACTTCTTTAGCCTCTTCTTCGGTTAATGGCGAAAGAGACTCAGATTCCAAAAGGCGAACCCTACCAGGGAAATTAAACTGGCTTTCTTTAATTGTAGTCTCAATTTGAAAGCCGCCACCAACAGGGTCTGGAATATTTATGGTGGGAAGTGTAGTCACTAACTTGGATGATTTCTCTCTCCTGAAGAAAAACACAAATGCGGCTCCGAGAATTATAATTCCTATGATTACAAGCACAATCTTTTTTGCCATTTCTTTAGTTTATTTTAACCTACTTACGGAACGGTTACATTACATGGGTCAAGATAATAGCATTGATAACGCACAGATTTAGGAATGTAGGGTGGGGCCATGGGAAGAGCTGTTGAGGGGCTAAATTCATAGTGTAAGTGGGGATCGCTTGTGCCGGTTGTATCGCTGGTACCTATTGTTTGACCCATAACGACTGTGTCTCCCGGGTCCACATTCACATCGTCAAGGTGGCCATAAACAGTTGAGAATGGAATTCCTCCACACGAAGAGTTAATTCTAAGGCTGATTCCATAAACACCCCCTGGTCCCGTTTGTGCAACACCAGTGTGGGTTGCAATAACGGGGTGATTGTCGGATGCTAGAATATCGATTGCTTCTACTTGCGTGTGGGTATATAAACCTCTCGGTCCCTGGACAATGCGTAGAGTTCCCTCTGAGGCATAAGGAAAAATTGGCCAACCATATGGACATTCGTCCGGGGGATTGCCTATTCTAACGCCCGCGGAAGCAGACGCCTCAGTATTTTGCTCCTCTGGGACATCGGCAATAATCGTAAAAGTATCGTTAACCAATGAGTCTCGAAAAGATCCCGAAAATGATTGCTGGTAGGTAATAACATAAGCTTCGCCCACGGGTGAAAGGATAGGGGGTGGAATTGGAGGAAATGCGCTGGAGGACTGGCCATTTACGGTAATGTTTGTAATGGTTGGGCAGGGAGGGTTACCCGTTTCCTGAACTACCCTGCACTCGGACTGAAAGCGAATGTTTGTTAGAGTACTCCTTCTTGCTCTGATTTCTATTGTGTAAGTTACCGTAGCCGGAAGTTCCGAGTTATCAAATTCGCTATCGTTTGCGGATTTACTGATATCAATGTAAGGGTTGGTTATGGCGAGAGCTAATTCGGGTCCGGGCGGAACAATATAGGCGCCGGAGTTGATTATAAAAAGGATGAGGGCGATTGCAATTGGTATGGAGATAATTGCGATTATGGCGATACCCAGCATCGTTGAAAAGGTAGCCGAAATAATTCCTCCCAAAATCCCCAAAGTCTGAAATAAAAAGATAGCGGCTCCCCCCAGAGCGTCTTCGGCGCCCTTAACCCCCTTTTTTGCTGCCCTTAAAGCTCGGTCAATAGAACCGATTACGACGGTCGTGACGACAAAGGCAACGATGTTTCCTATTATCGGGACGCTAGATCCAAGGGCTTGGGTGACAGCTTGGGCGGCGGCTTGACCTCCAACTTTTGTTGCAACAGAGATAGCCGCCTTTCCCGCAATCTTTATTCCGGCCCCAACAGCCTTTTTTTTGGCCTGATCTAAAACTTTATCTAAGGCCATATTCGCCATCCCTTTAGCGGGACCCAGGTCAATTGACAGGTGTCCCACGGTTGGTACGCTTGCCAGTTGGTAGGTTGTATATTCTGGAAGAGGTTTAAGTGAGACATAACCCGGCTCTTCACGATACTCAACAATTTCCAGTTGGGTATTTTGCTCGAGGTAGGTATCTTTAATTTGTTCAGACAGCGTCTGGTTTTCCCCCTCGATAAGCCTTAAACGGTCGCGGACGCCCCCCAGAGAAGACTTACTTTCCTCGTCAAGGGATGTTTTTTCAATCTCGGTTGTAAGAGACCCGCTTGTTACACCCGAAGCGAATAAAACAAGCGGAGGGGCGAAATCCAGATTGTCCTTGATATAACCCAAGCCGGCTTCTTTAATGTCCTGATGGAGCTTTTCGACGTTTGGCCCTCTTACCCCTGGGGCTTGTAAGTAGGTTATTTTTAAAGAGACTTCTTTTGCCATTTATTAATATGTTCTCATCCCCGCAACCGTTGCCTGGGCGATTGCTGCGGCTTCTATAGGAGTGACTTGTTGAAGGGGGTCTTTGTCCAGAAGTTCCTGGGGTTTAGTCGTGACAAGGGCGTGTTCTTCTGGTGAGGCAACAACGCGGATGGGAGCATGGTGAGCTCCCGCAAAAAATATTCCCTCACCCACATTTGCTGCAAGAAGTAGCTGTTTTTCTCCTTCTGAAAGATAGAATAATTGGCCAATATTATCAATTGCCGCGGGAGATTGTTTAAGAAGAACCCTAAGGGCCGAATTGGTAACAATGGCTTTTCCTATATCTTGGGCCAAGAAATCTTCCACGTCCTGAGTGATTGTTGTCAGGCCCAAAAAGTATTTTCGGGCACGTTTAACCACCGACCAGAGAAACTGGGCAGAATCGGGGTAGCGCATCATGTGCCAAGCCTCATCAACTATCAAGACTCTTTTTTTGAGATCCCTTTTAACCCTTGTCCAAATAAAATCAAGAATAATAAACATTGCAATAGGCCGAAGACTCTCCTCAAGGTCTTTAACGGAAAACACCGTGAAGGGATTTTTAATATCGATGTTTGTTTGCTGGTCGAATATTCCCACAAAGCTCCCCTTTACGAACTTTTCAATCCGGGCGGCCAAATCCATCGCGTCGGGCGTTTCCATTCCTATCAGAGATTTGTATAAGTCTTCCATCAGGGGCGGTTCTTTCTTTTGGGTGACGGGATCTTGGGTAATTCCTTTTCCCCGATATGCCATAATAAGAGCCCGGTCCAAAAGCGCTTCTTGGGTTGGGGTAAGTGCCCCCATAATAACCTTGCAAAGAGAGTGGAGGGACAGAATTTTTAGTCCCAGCGAATTTTCTCCTTCTTCATAAACGGCAGATAAGTCAAAAGGATTAATTTTTGAAGGGGAAGAAAAAGAAAATGATATAAATTCCCCGCCAACCGCCTCGGTCAGGGCTTTGTATTCCGATTCCGGGTCTATAACTATAATTTCTGCTCCCAACATTAGGGTTCTTAAGGCTTCGAGCTTAACAAAGTAACTTTTTCCCGCCCCGGAGGTTGCAAAAATGGTCATGTTCGAGTTTTCCAAGGAAAAGCGGTCAAAAATAATAAAAGATTCGTTTTGTGAATTTATTCCATAAAGAATTCCCTTGTCGCTCGAAAGCTCTGCCGAGGTCAAAGGGAAGGTGGTTGCCAGCGAGGTTGTATCCATGTTTCTGGTTACGGTTAGTTTGTCTACTCCAAAAGGGCCCGCAGAGATAAAAGCGTCGGCACAATCGAGTGCCGGGGGAATGCCCTCGAGCTGAAGTGAACGCAGGGTTGATTTGATTTGGGAAGTTAGATGGTTCAACTCTTCCAAGTCCGAGGCGGGAACATTTATATAGAAAGAAAAGTCAAAAAAGCGCTCGATTCCCTTAACCAGCTGTTCCTGTAAAGCAATAGCATCCTCAAGCTGCGCCTGAGTTGTGGGATTAACAATTTTGCCTCTTTCAATGTCCGTTTCCATCTCCGCTTCCATCTCGGCTATTTTGCGCCTAAGGTCATCAAGCACGCTCTTGCCCTCAACGGGATAAATATGAAAGGAGATGTCAAGTGAACTATCGAAATTAATTATTTGCTCAAGCCAACCAGGAGAAGCATACCTTCTTCTTATGGCTGTATAAAGGGTGCGAATATAAACGCCATTTAATTTAATATAGTCAAAATCAAGTTCAATCGATTGTGGAGCGATTAGGTCAATCATCCCAACCTTTTTCTGGATTAAAGAGGTTGCTACTGAAAAAACCTTTGGCTTTTCACCCCATGGTCCGATTTGGCCCTGTGTTGGAATAGGCGCCGGGGCTTGCACATTAGTCTTTTTCGCGCCTATTTTAAGAAATTCTGGTAATCCTCCAGGTTCGGGCTGGGCAAATTCCTCTCTTTTTTTGGTGGCGGGCGGTGGGGGATTAAAAATATTATAGTAAAGCTCAACGAGCTCTTTGGTCGTGATCTGCCTTAATTTTAATCCCAGTCTCCCTCCTTGCCTGATTAGGTGATCTCGCCTGGGGTAAAGAATGTCTTTGGCCTTTTTTACTACATAACTTTTTGCAAATGGAAGTGGGCCAGAGGATTTTGCGAGAGAACTAATTGACTTAGCAAGGCCCAACTCGAGCGGGCTAAAAGGGATGATTAAATAAAATTTCTTACCCAAAACGTTTTTCTTTTTTACGGCGTCAACTATAAAGAGCTTATACCCCTCCATAATTTTGGCCAGCTTTGGATCCATGTTTTGCCTCGCCGCTTGGGCAAGGTATTCCATGTAGTGGCTAATATCCTTCCTTTGAGAACGTACCAGAATTTGTATTGGGAAAGAAAGAGAGTTAAGGAGTGCGGCATAGGCGGCAATTACCGCGTGCTGTTCCTTTTCAGAGAGGAGTCCAAAATTAAGAGAGCTTGACTCCAGGACAAGAGCGGCCCCGCCGTCTTTATAGAGGACAAGGTCCCCGTCAATGTCTGCAATAGGTAATAAGTCCTGCGATGAGGCAAGTATTGGGGTATCGGGGACCTTAAAAGGGTTAGGGATTGGTAAGGATGGGAAAGGTAATTTGGCCATAAATTTAGCTTGTTACGGGCTTTGCTTTAATTGCCATTGGCGGAATAATGTTCCCCAGGGCGTCAAAACTTAAGGGTTCAAAAATGAGTCCATTTTTTTCGATTTCAATTGTATAGCGGCCGGTTGTAAGGGGAGTAACAGTCATGAAGTGTCCCAGTTTGTTGCTTTTTAGGGCGCGAACCGGTCGCCCGGCAGAGTCTTTAATTTCTAGAATTGCCCCCTCCACTATTTTTTTGTTTGAATCCATTACCTGACCGACTATTACATTGGGAAGACTGGGGGGGAAAGGTGGGGCTGCGTCAGCGCTAAACTGGGCAAATTCTTCGGTGAGCTTCCGTGCCGGAGTAAGCGTGGGTGCAACAGAAACGATAACCGGTTGAGGTGCCGGTTCTTCTACCTCTTCCTCTTTTTCTTCGTGTAAGGGCTTAATTTTAATAGGTTTTGAAGGCTCTACTCTTAATTTTTCTTGCCCTTCCTTCTCTTCCCAAGGTTCGGGCTCTTTGTGGTGTGGCAGGGTTGGAGCCAGGCTAAAAAGGCCCGTGATTTTACTTAAGAAATTCTTTTCGGCCTCCTCGAGATTAGGGAATATTGTAAGTCCCGGTTCTAACTCCTGTGGTTGCGGTAGTGCTTTAGGTTTAATTGAAATCGGTTCGCTGGGAACAACACCTTGGGGCCCAGTAGTTTGGGAAGGAGGTCCCCCTTTGGGTGGAGTAAGTGGCTGGGGTGGCGTTATTTCTATCGCAAGTTCTGGGTACCCCGGCGGTGGAGGGGGTGTGATAGCTGGCGTCGGGAGAGTTGTCGCCTGGTCTTGAAAGAAAATAGTTTCGGCGGGTAACTTCTTCCAATAAAAAAGAGTTGGAGAATAAATTGATTTTAGGAAGGCAAAAATCCATTTTTCAAGAGGTCTTTCTTGAAAGGGCAAGAAAGCAAGGGCAGCGCCTGTTAAAATCGAAATAATCACCAAAGGCCATTTAATAATTCCAATTATTGGCGTTGAATAGAAGACTAAAGCAATTAGCACGCCTCCCCCTACCTGGAGAAATTGTTTTAGGGTCATGTCCCCCACCAACCGGAATTGGTAAGAAGAAATTTGTTGGGGTATAGGGTGCTGTTCTTCCATGGACAGAATTTTTTTCGCCTAATCCTAGAGTACTGCGTGAACAATCCAATTCAAGGGGAACCATTTTTCACAAAAGTACTTCTTGATATCTAAGGGGTGTATTAATATACTCTTTTTTAAAGGTTGTGTTTAAGGAATCCGGCGAATTTCCGGAGCTGTGCCGCAACTGTTAAAGCCAGAAAACTAACAACTTCGTATCCCGAGCAGGAAAATATGTCATACGCAGAAAATCTCCGTACAGTAGAAGAATTCACCGAAAAAGGCTGGCGAGAAACGCCACACTCAAGGCGCGTAGAGGAAATAATCTCCGTGTATAACGAGACCAGTCGGCTTACAGACAGATACACTTATTTTTACGACCAAAAAGGATTTTACATGTGGGCAAAAGATAAGGCCGATGACGCCCCAAAAAAAATTTACGTCAAAGACATTATAGACAGGCGGTCATATCCGTCTTCGGCAGAGGGAGAAGTCTTTGATAAACTTGAAGACTGGTTTCCCAAAAATACAGAAGGCCAGGCTATATGGGCAAGCCTGCCTTACCCCGGAAGGGATCCCGACCCTAAGGTTATTTTCCATCAAATAGCCTACACCGCCGGGGATATGCAAAAGGTTTTGAAAAATTCAGCAGTCGGATTTAAAGCTACTAATGAAGCGGTTCTTGACATTCTTCACGAGTTTTTCCCGGAAACAATAGATTTTACCAACCCAGAAGCATTTAGGCCTCACCTGATAGCCGTTGATGGCAACTTCGACCTTTCGGGACTATTAACCAGGATTAAGGAAATTGACCCCGAAGCACTAGTGGCGAATGGCAAATTTGAAGAAAAAC
>Ga0209210_1001653_pt1 | contig 18117 bp, 17 predicted proteins | sample RifGroA1_FD_183991 | JGI IMG/M metagenome (GOLD analysis project Ga0209210, IMG submission 183991) | Contaminated groundwater microbial communities from Rifle, Colorado, USA - Rifle Groundwater A1 (SPAdes) (version 2) | ecosystem: Environmental > Aquatic > Deep subsurface > Groundwater >...
GGAGTTTCAGTTATGATTGCAGGACTACAAGACAACAGAGGAAGACTTTACACAAGTGATATAACTGGAAATTATTACGAATATTTTTCTAATGCAATAGGAGAAGATGATTCTAAAATAAAAGAAGTCCTAAGAGAAAAATACAAGAAAGATTTGACCCTAAAAAAAGGAATTGAAATTGCTATAGAAGCAATGAAAAAGACCAAAGGAGACAAATTTAAAATTGAGAGATTAGAACTTGGATACTTAGAAAATAATAGAGAGGAAATAAAAAGACTTGAAGGAAAAAAAATTTTAGAGTTGAAATAAAATGACTGATTATGAATTTGAAATTAAAAAAATTATGGACGGTTTTGAAACTAGTTTTAATCAATTAAATTACAAAACTTCTAAAGTTGAAATGGATGGCACCTTAAAAGGAGTGGTAATCTTACAAAAAAAAGATTTATGCGGATTGTACGAAATAATTTTTAAAAAGGATTTAAGTGGAATTTTTTTTGGCCATCCAATAATTAATGAAGATCTAGCAGAAGGAGATCTTGAAAAACTTTTTGATTTGGATGAAAAAATTGCTAGAGAATTAAATTTTAAAAAAATGGATATTGAAATTGAGCAGGAAAATGCAAGGGAAAAATTAATTAAAAGGGGATATAAATTTAAAAGTGAAACTGATCGTATAGGAGTAAAGAAATTAAAATGACTCCATTAATCTTTGAAAAATATATCTTATCAAAGAAAGGCCTTGATTTTAAAGAAGTCTATAAAGAATTTTTAAAAGATTTTTCAGAAAACTATACTTCTGGTAGTCTTAAAGAAAGCAAAATGATTAGATTTGATCTGGGCGATGAAATTACATTTTATTTTCTCCCTTTTTATAATGAAACTAACAAACTTCCTATAGGAAATTTTAGTTTGATTGCAGAACCTGGCTCAAATACTAAATCTCTTCTTGATAAAATAAACTCAAAAGGATACTCTTTAGAAAAATTAAAATGAATCAAACAACAGCAAGAATTAAGAAAAACGGAATGAATTTTGAGGTTTTAGTTGAGATGGAAAATGCACTTAAATTCAGAAAGGGTCAATCAGATTATCTAACCGTCGAAGGAGGAAGAGTTTTTACAAATATAAAACGGGGCGATGTCGCTTCTAAAAATGATTTAGAGATTGCATTCAAAACAACTAATGCCGATGAAATTGGGAAAATGATTGTAAAAAGCGGCGAAGTTTTAACAGACCAAGATCACAGAGATGAAGAAAGAGAAAAAAAGATTAAACAAGTCGTTGACTTTTTGAGCAAAAATGCCGTTGATCCTCAAACTGGAAATCCAGTTACCCCAGACAGAATAAAATCTGCAATAGAGCAGGCACATGTTCAAATTAAAAATGCTCCAATAGATTCTCAGATAAAAGAAATTCTTGATAAATTGAGTACTGTGATGCCCATAAAAATTGAAACAAAGAGAATAAAAATTACTGTTCCTGCAATTCAAACTGGAAAGGCTTATGGGTTAGTGGCTCAATATAAAGAAAAGGAAAACTGGCTAAATGACGGAAGTTTAGAAGTGATTGTTAGCATTCCAGCAGGAATCACCCTTGATTTCTATGATAAACTTAATTCTTTAACTCATGGTTCAGCTTTGACTGAAGAAATAAAACAATAATTTTATGATAAACTTGGATTTTTAAAAAGAAAGAGAAATCTGTTTGATTTTTCTTCTGATTCCTAAAATTGTACCCAAATATTTTTAAAGGATTATAAACACCAATTTAAATTAAACAGAACGAAAAATAAGATATTTATGTTATTAATCAAAAAATGGACAGAAAAGTAGTAATTCCCGGAGAAATCATCGCTGAAGGTGAAGATCTTTTGCCTGGAGAACACACAGAAAAAATTGACGGTAAAGTAATTTCACTTAGATATGGTCTTGCTGAAGAACAAAATAGTTTGGTAAAAGTAATTCCTTTATCTGGAGTTTATTCTCCAAGAAGAGGAAATGTAGTTATAGGAAAAATTGAAAATCTTACAAATAACGGATGGGTTGTTGATATTGGCTCAGCTGATTCTGCTTTTTTATCTCTTATGGAAGTCCCAAGATATGTGAACAAAGATGCCATGGAAGAAGTTTTCAAAATTGATGAACTTTTAATTGCAAAAATATGGTCAATGGGAAAAAGAGGAATTGATCTTTCTATAAAATCTAGAGGTTATGGAAAAATTGAAGAAGGGATGGTTTTTAGTGTAAATCCAAATAAGGTTCCAAGAATTATTGGAAAAGAAGGAAGTATGATTAATATAATAAAAGAAAAAACTGGATGTGAAATTGATGTTGCACAAAATGGATATGTTTGGATAACAGGCCCATCGATTGACGACGAACTTTACGCAAAAAAAGCAATAAACTTTGTAACTGAAAAATCTTTTATTCATGGTTTAACCGATGAAGTAACTAAATGGTTTGATGAGAATAAAAAATAAAATGACAACAAAATTTAAAAGACCTGACGGAAGAGCAATTGATGAGCTGAGACCAATAGAAGCAAAAGTGGGAGTTGTTCCTAATGCAGATGGAAGTGCAATGTACAAATCCGGGGACACTATTGCGATTGCAGCTGTTTATGGTCCAAAGAAAATGCATCCTCAACATCAACAAAATCCTTTGAAAGGAACATTGAGATGTGATTATAATATGATAAGTTTTTCAGTTTCTGATAGAATAAGACCTGGAAAAAATAGAAGATCTATGGAAATAAGTGAAATTACTAAATGGGCTCTTGAACCAGTTTTACTTTTGGATAAATATCAAAATCAAGTAATTGATGTTTTCATTGATATAATTCAAGCAGATGCGGGAACACGATGTGCTGGAATAAACGCCGCTGCAATGGCACTTGCTCATGCAGGAATCCCAATGAAAGATATGGTCTCAAGCGTCTCAGTTGGAAAACTTGACAAAACTTTGGTTGTCGATTTAACAAAAGAAGAAGAGGACTTCCACGAAGGAGAAGGACCAACTGATATTCCAATTTCAATGACTCATAGTGGTAGAATTACACATATGCAATTAGACGGAAAAATAGGAGTTAAACAACTTCAAGAAGCAATTGACCTTGGAAAAATTGCATGTGAAAAAGTTTATGAAATTCAGAAAAAAGCACTTAAAGATGCAATTGATATGGAAAACGGAGGAAAAGAATAATGGGAAAAACTTTAGAAAATAAGGAAGGTATGCGTTGTATATCAACTGGAAAAGTTACATTAATTGGGAAACCACACAATTTTATTCCAAAAAAAAGAGATTATGGAATTGGGGAAAATCAATATTACAACCAAGTTCTTTCGAGTGAAGCGGGATCAACAATATTAAGATTGGAAAGTAAACCTTATGATATCCTTGAAAACCTTAAGAAAAAATTAGGAGAAGAATATAAATTTCATTTAAATATTCTTGAAAGAGGAATTTATAAATTAAATTGGAATAAAATAAAAAATTAAAATGGATAAAGTAAGAACAACATTTGAAGTTACAGGAGAAAGAATACGAAGATATTTGGAAGAAGGAAAAAGATTTGACGGAAGAACTCCTTTTGAATTTAGAGATATTACTATTGAAAAAAACGTTTCTAAAAAAGCTGAGGGTTCAGTAAGAGTTAGGATTGGAAAAACTGAAGTTATAGTTGGCGTTAAGATGGGAGTTTCTGAACCTTATCCAGATTCACCTACTAAAGGAAACCTTATGGTTACCGCTGAAATGCTTCCTTTGAGTTCTCCAAGATTTGAAATTGGACCTCCAAAATTTGAAGCAATAGAACTTGGAAGAGTAACTGATAGAGGACTAAGAGAATCTGGCTTTATCGATCTTGAAAAACTTTGCATTATTGAAGGAGAAAAAGTTTGGACAGTATTTGTTGATGTTTATTCTATTAACGACGATGGAAACTTAATGGATGCAGCGACAATAGGATCTATTGCAGCTTTAAAATTAGCAAGACTTCCAAAATATGATAGAAAAGAAAAGAAAGTGCTCTTTGACGAATTAACAGAAGAGAGAATTCCATTAACAGAAAAGGTTCCTGTAGCAATAAGTGTTCACAAAATTGGTCCTTCACTTTTAATTGATCCGACAAGAGAAGAAGAAGATTTAAGTGAATGTAGGGTTACAATTTCATTTAACAAAGGAATAATCTCTTCACTTCAGAAAAGCGAAAGTGCAGCTCTTGAAATTGATGAAATGAAAAAGATTTTTGAAATTGCGGAAAAGGCTTCCGAAGATGTTCTAAAACAGATTGAAAAAAAGATTAAATAGGAACCTTTAAAAAACAGGAAATTTAATTATTAAGATGGTACAAATTTTTACAAAATATGAAAGAGCAAGAATTTTGGGTGCGAGGGCACTTCAAATTGCAATGAATGCTCCTTTACTTGTTAAAATTTCTAAAGATGATCTTGAAAAAATAAATTTTGATGCTCTGAAAATTGCTGAAGTTGAGTTGGAATCTGATGTTTTACCGATTTCAATAAACAAGCCTATGCCTAAAAAAAGAGAAGGTCCTTTAAAAAGATTAAAGACACCTCTTTCTAGCGATAAGAAAAAAGAAGAAAGTGAAGAAAAATTAGAAAAAGAAATTATTGAAGAAGGGGAAATTATGGAACTTGCTCAACCAGAAGATGAAATGGAAGATTCTGGAGATAGTGGTTCTGATGAAGAATAATTTTTTTAAATCCTAACATTTATTAACAAAATTTAGTTTATAGTTTTATGATAATAAAAGGGGTTAAAGCAAAGTCTATTAAAGATTCTAGAAAAGAGCCTACTATTGAGGTTACTATTGATACTAATGTTGGAAAATTTAGTGCTTCAGCTCCAAATGGAAAATCAAAAGGAAAATACGAATCTAAATCTTACGTGAAATCTTTATCAAAAGATATTGACTCTTTGGAAAGTTTATCTGATTATTTCTCAGAAGAATATTTGGAAAAATTTGAAGATCTTAGGAGAATTGAAGATGTAGTGAAAGGCCATATTGGAGCGAATACTCTTTTTGCATTTGAAACGGCTGTTTTGAAAGCAATCTCCAAAGAACAAAAAAAGGAAATATGGGAAATTGTTAATACAAATGCTAAAAAATTTCCAAGATTCGTTGGAAACTCAGTAGGGGGAGGACTCCATTCTAGTACCTCCAAAAAACCGGACTTTCAAGAATTTTTGGTAATCTCCGATTTTAACTCTCCAGAAAAAAATCAAAAGAACAACCTAGAAGCAAAAGAAAGACTAAAGTACCTTCTTAAGAAAAAAGACCCAAAATTTAATGAAAAAAAGAACGATGAGAACGCATGGGTTACTTCATTAAATGAAAAAGAAGTTTTAGACTTGATAGGTCAATTGAACCTTCCTTTTGGGGTAGACATTGCATCTTCTTCTTTTTATAGTCGGAGAAAATATCACTATAAAAATCCCCCCCTTGATAGAACAAAAGAGGAACAATTAATGTACCTCAAAAATTTAATAAAGAATTACAATTTATTTTATATTGAAGATCCATTTGATGAAGAAGATTTTGAAAGCTTTTCTAAACTTTTGAAGTTTTTTCCTAATTCTTTAATTGTGGGGGATGACTTAACGGTTACAAATTACAAAAGACTTGAAAAAGCAATCGAGATGAAATCAATTAATGCATTAATTATAAAACCAAATCAAAATGGTTCTCTAATCGATTTGGCAAATGTTGTTGAACTTGCAAAGAAAAAAGGAATAAAAACTATTTTTTCTCATAGAAGCGGAGAAACAAATGAAAGCATTCTTGCTGACCTTGCTTTTGGATTTGAAGCAGATTTCATCAAATGTGGAATAACTGGCCTAGAAAGAGAGATAAAAATCAAAAGATTAATTGAAATTGAAAAGAGATTAAAATAAATTTTCTAGAATAATCATTTTTTTAAAAAGTAGATTCTTGAATTTGGGATGAATATTAATCAAGAAAGAATTAATTCTCTTATGAAATCTCTTAGTCAAAAGCACCTGAAGCATTTTGTTAAAGAAGTTCAAATATTTGGTCTTCAAAATTTAAAAAAATTAAAAGATAAGCAGATTTTATATTTGCCAAATCACTTGAGTCATTTTGATTATATATTAATTCCAAAAATTCTTAATGATATTAAACTAGATCATCCCGCAACAATCGCTGGGGCAAATTTGGATATTTGGCCAATTAATAAAATAATTTGTGAACAAACAGGTGCAGTTTTTATTGACAGAAAGATTATGAAAATGGAAGGGATTAATAAAGAAAAACGAAAAGAGATAACAAAATTGAATTCGGCTCTCGAAGAGCTAATTACTCGTGATCAAAGTTTAGTAAACTTTGTAGAATCTGGGAGAAATTACAGTGGAAAAGTAATGGAACGAGGAGATTCTGGAATTTTAAGTAGATATTTAAAGTTTGCAAAAAAACAAAAAAAGGCTCCTTATGCTTGTAATATTGCGATAAAGTATGATCCTCATACAATTGAATCCCCTTGTTTGCATATTGCTTCTTTTTTTAAAAATAAAATTGAGCTTGCATATTTATTTACGGATGTTTATGCTTTTGGCAAAAATTATATTTTACCCACAGAAAAAAAACCAATTGTAAAAATAAACTTTGGCAAACCTTATTCTTTAGAAAATTTTATAGAAACACGAAACCATGAAGGACTTTTGAGATTTGTCCAAGAAGATGTAAAAAGATTATTTGGAGAAATTTATTAAACCCCAAATTCCAAAAAAACATATGAAAAGTTTAGATAACTCTATTGGAGAAGAGGTTGACAAAAAGATTTCCAAACTTACCGAGGAACTTTCTAAGATACAAAAATCTGAAAAGGTGGAATTAACTTTGGAACAAAAAAATGATTACGAATTCTGGGTTAATAAAAAGACGGAGTTTAATCCCTATAAAAACGAAAGAGATTATTTAATTAAAAATCTAATTTTCCAATTGTACTTTTTAAACCAAAAAAAAGCTTTCTTAATCTGCGAAAAAAAAGGACACAAGGAAAAAGTATTATCTTCTTCTAACCATGGAATTTTTGCATATTGTGAAAGATGCGAAAATTATTATCAAAGACCTATGGACCAATCCGAATTAAAAAGTTGGCAAGATCTCCTAAGAATGGAATTTACTATTTAATTCTTAACAGAAACTTTATAAACTAAATTTCTTGTAAACTCCTATGGCTAAGACTAAAAAAGACGAAGTTGTATCAAAACTCCATGAAGATACTTTAGAAGGAAAAGATCTTGAAAAAGCTGCTGAAGCTGAATCCCTAGAAACTGAAAAACCTAAAAAAGTTGAAAAAACAAAAGAAGAAAAATTAAAAGCATTAAAAGAGAAGGCTGAAAAAATCCTTCACGAGAAAGTCGAAAAGACTGATAGTGAACTTCTTAAAGAAGAAGTTAAGGTAAAGAAAAAATCAAACATGCTTATTGATCTTGAAGATTATGTTAAAACTGGAATATATTTAGGAACAAGAATTGTGACTCCCGAAATGAGAAAATATGTCTACAGAAGAAGAGCTGACGGTCTTGCAATTTTTAACACAGACTTAATTGATGAAAAATTAAAAGAAGGAATTGAATATCTTTCAAAATTTGAACCTGAAAATGTAATTTTAGTTTGCAGAAGGCAATCTGGATGGAGAGCTGCAATGAAATTTGGTGAATTGACCGGAATAAAAGTTTTCACAAAAAAATATCCGGCAGGAGTAATGACTAACACTAATCTAAAAGATTTTTTTGAAACAGAATTAGCAATAATCTCTGATCAATGGCTTGATAAAAATGCCTTGAAAGATACGCTTGATGTTCATAAAAAAGTTTTGATGATCTGTGGAACAAATAATTTTTCAAAGGGATCAGATCAATTAATTATTGGAAATAATAAAAGTGGAAAAAGTTTAGGACTAATATTTTATCTTCTTGCAAGAGGCTATTTGAAAGCAAAAGGAAAAGACACTTCAGCCATTCCAGACATGGAATGGTGGATTGAAGATGATGGTTCTGAATAAATTTTTCCGACGAGAGAGAATCTTTTTAAATTGCCATTAAAAAATTTATTTTTTGGATAGACGAGCTCAGAAAATCTTCTTTTTTTGTTAAATATATCTTAGAAAACATATTAATTTAAAAACAAAAAAAATTTTGAACATAGATGAGTGAAAAAGAGAGTGGAATCATTCCAAAAATTTTGGAAGAACGACTTTTGATAACTTCCGAGGATAGAATTCTTTTGAAGGTTGCTTCTGAACTTTCTCCCCATGATAATGGTAAACTTTTGATAACTTCTTCCATATTAGATAATTATGTTCCGAGTATTTCAAAAATTGCTGAAAAGACTGGAAAAACTAATGAAGAAGTAAAAGAAAGTTTTGAAAGAATATCAAAAGTTTGGAATATTCCTTCTGAATCTCTCCCAAAGAATAATGGATATTATTCTGATGAAGAAGCACTGACAAATGCCTTGGTTAATCAACATAAACTTAGATGGAATCCGAATCTTAATGATTATAGTGTTACTAAAATGCATTGGATAAGTGGAGAAATGGGAACTGGAACTCTGTTCACGAATAATGTTGCATTTTTGGGAGAAAAAATTGTTAGACAAGCAATGAATGTTGATAGCTCTTTAGTAAGTTATCATATGCAAGGGGGAATAATGCCCGATATTGTAACTCTTTTTGGAAAAGCAAAAAACAAGAGAGCAATTATGACTGGATTAAATAAATCTAGCCAAGATATAGATGATAGAGAATTAGCTTCAATTGTCCAAAGATTAAATTTATTAAATGCTGAATTGGGAAGACCAACTTTGTCTAAAAAATCAATAAAGAACTTAGAAAAATATGTTGTGAATACCGTTAATTCTATGGAAGAAGCCGCTGAAAGCGTGGGATTTGAACTTGCAGATCAAGTAAAAAATTTGGAATCTTTTGCTGAGCTTCATCTTTATTGGAGTTATAATGATGATTATAATCAAAGTGAAATAGAAGATAAGAATATTGCAATTCTAAGAGATATTCATAAAAGAATGAGGGATGCTGAAGAAAAACTTCCTTACCTAAAAAAAGAGTTGGATGAACAAAAAGAAGAGATGGTGAAATCGGAAATAAACTCTGGATTGACAAATAAGTACTATAATTTTCTTATGAAGAAAAAAAACTCTTCAAAAAATGGGGATTTTAAAGAAAGTGGAAAAGAATTCAAATCCTATACTAGTGAATTTTTTGAGACTAAGGATGGAAAAAGAAAATACTCATTAGATAAAAAATTAAGAAGGGAACTTAAAGATAAAGCAAAGAAACTTTTAGGAAGAGAATTTGAAGCATTTGATTCTTTTTTTGAGGACGAATGGAATAGATTTTATAATTTAGAGACAAGTATGAAACAAGTTAGTAACCATAGAGAAGGAATAAACAAAAAATTAGATAAACTTGAAAAAGAAATACAAAACACTCAACACGAATTTGATGAAGCAAAATCTTTTGAAAGCAGTCAGAGAGTTGAAGATATGGAAGGGCACGCTTGGTTTACAAAAAAAATTGCAATCACTCCTACTGAAGCAAAAGGTCTTGAAACAATTAAAAAAGAAGTTTACAAAGGATTATATGAAGATATTTTAATTCCATCAATAAAGAAGTATTCTAATAGACCAGACTTGAAAATTTATTTGCATACTGATGATATAATTAGTGTTGAAGTTGCTGATCCTCAACACACAATTGAAGGAAAAAAAGATTTTAAAAACAGGCCAGTTGGAACAATTTTTACTTCTTTACCTAGAGTAAACTCTCAAAGTTCTAATGAACCTTTGGCCACTAGTTTTTCTCAAGTTCAATCTTTCCACGAGGGAGAAATTTCAAATGCAGTTGCATCTGGAAAGCAAAGACCAAAAACAAAAGGAGAGCTGGATAAAAGAGATTTTGCTCATACTGATGTATATATTTCTAGCCATGGAGCAGATGGATATCTTTCACAAAGAAAATTCACTATTGATCCTACAACAATCCAAGGAGAATATGCTAAAAATGCACATATTACTGCTTACATTAAAGTTCCAACAAGACAAGATTTATCCAAACTTGCTGAGTTGATGATTAAAGGAAATAAAGGAACTTGGAATGGAAAAAGACTTGCAAAAGGAGGAACTATTGCTGGAAGCGTCTTATTAATTGAACATGCAGATGGAAGTCCTGAAGAAATATTTTTTGATGATCGATATTTTAAAAATGTTGCCTTAACCGAAATTGAAGAGGATGGTAAAAAGATAACTATTGGAGAAAAATACAACTCTCTTGAAAAAAAGATCTTCGAATCAACAGATAATGAAGAATTAGAAAGACTAGAAAAAGAAAGATTTGAATTATTAGAAAAGATTAAACCAGTTATTGGAAGAATCTTTTTACAAAATGATTTGCATTGTGGAGCTTATTCAACTCCTGGAAGACCCTCAAATACTGATATAATCACCTCATCTCAATTGGCTGCAGTTCAAACCTATGGAGTTAATGGATTTGAAATGAGCTTGATGAGTGAAGCCTTGCATGGAGCTTTAGCATATCGAAGCTATGATTCTAAAAGGGAATCTGCCACAAATAGTGATACAACTCATACTTCTGATCCAATTTCATTTATGAAAAATTTGAAAAAATTAGAATTGAAAATGAAGTCTCAAGGTGCAAGTGATAAAGAAGTATTGGAATATATAAAACATTTCACAGAAGAATTTGTAAATGGAGTTCCTTCATTTAAACCAGAAGATCAAAAAAATATTTTCAGAGAAATTTTATATCCTATTAATGTGGAATTAATGGAAAATGGAGTTCCACTTTTGATTGGAACCGGAAATCATTGGATGGGAATGAAGGATGCCGAAGATGAAGCAAGTGTAATTGCTTCTATTTTAGACGGGAGTGGAAAATATCAAGAGCAAGGACTTTTATTGAGAGGTCAGGGTGCATCAGGTCAAAGTTTTAATTATGATTATTTTAAACTTCCAAGTTTGGACGGAAAAGGAATTGATTCTGTATTCGCTCATAAAATGGAGCATGGAAAAACTGAAATTGATCAAATGGCACATCAAGCAATAAGAACTAGAAGTAGCGCAAAATATTATTTTGCCGCGGATAGGCATCAACCAGGAGCAATGGCGCAGGGAGGGAAAATGGGAGTTTTAGATGTAGGAAAACAAACAACAATTCCATATGCTAAGATGATTGGAAAGGCAGCTTCTGTAAATGGGCATATGGTTGCAGGTTATGGTAAGAACAATGAACTACTTTTATCGGCAAGATATTTCCTTAATCCTACTGTTGATGAAATTTCAGGATGGGATTACAAAGCCGAAATTTTAATTAAGGCAAGATCTTTGATTCTCGAAGCTGCAAAAGATGATTCTATTGCAAGAGAAGCAAAAAGATTAAATTTTCTTATAGAAAAATCTAACATAAAAGTTGGAGAATTAGAAAAGAAATTAGGAAGACCTATTTTTAAAGAATAACCAATTTTCTTTTTTTCCACTAAGCTTTGAATTTAACAAAACATATTCCCCTGACAATTTTTTTCCGTTTATTTTTAAAACAATTTTTTTATTATCTTTTTCGATTAAACTATAATTCCCCTTATCCCAAATTTCAACTTTACCTTTTCCATAACCTTCTTTAATTTCTCCTTCGAAGGTTGCATAACTTTTTTCATGATCTGGAACTTGAACAGCTAAACGTTTTATTCCTTTTATTTTTGGAGGAGTTTTTGGAATTGCCCATGATTTTAAAACCCCTTCGAATTCTAATCTTAAATCATAGTGTAAATGCGACGCTGAGTGCTTTTGAATTACATAAATATTTTCTTTTACCATTCTTGATTAAAAAAATTAAAAATTAAATACCTTTTGGAAAAACCATTTCTAAAAATTTTAACCACGAAAGATTTATAAACACAAATTTTCTGAGTTTAACATTAACGAAGATGAGTGCCTTAACAAAAATGTTTTACATATAAGGTATGATGTATGTAGAAGCAGTGCTCATTTTATAATTAATTAAAAATTTTCTTTTAATTTTTTCTTCGGAAAAAATTATACAAGATTTATCTTTTAAAATGATTTTTTGAAATGAAGTCACAAAGTTTGTGATCTTTTAAGCCAATAGTAGGAGTTTGTGTGAAGTGGTTTGTTATCTTATAAAACAAACTGCGCAATTAGTTTTATCGTCGTCGGTAAAATATAAAATTGTTAATTCCAGTTGATCCTGCTGGCGGCTGCGGCTCTCTGACTTGCACTTAGACATGCAAGTTTTTTTAGTTTCTTCACAGAAGTTGAAAAGCAAACTGCTCAGTAACACGTAGCTAACCTACCCTTAGGTTAAGGATATCCTCGGGAAACTGAGGTTAATACTTAATAGGGGATATACCCTGGAAAGATTTATCCCTGAAACTTGAGCCTAAGGATGGGGCTGCGGCGGATTAGGTTGTTGGCGGGGTAAAAGCCCACCAAGCCTTTGATCTGTAAGGGCTCTTAGCGGAGAGGCCCTGAGAGGGAATCTGAGACACTATTCCCAGCCCTACGGGGTGCAGCAGTTAGGAATAATCTACAATACGCGCAAGCGTGATAGTTTGAGTCAGAGTGCGTTCCAATTTGGAATGCTTTTGCCGAATCTAAAACGTTCGGCGAATAAGGACTGGGTAAGACGGGTGCCAGCCGCCGCGGTAATACCCGCGGTCCAAGTCGCAGCCATTTTTATTGGGTCTAAAACATCCGTAGCTTGCTTTCTAAGTTCCTTGTGAAATCCTATATCTAAAGTATAGGGCGCGCAGGGAGTACTATTAAGCTAGAGACTGGAAGACGTAAGAAGTACGTTCGAAGTAGCGGTTAAATGTGTTAATCTCGAGCGGACTCACAACAGCGAAGGCATCTTACGAGGACAGTTCTGACAGTAAGGGATGAAGGCCAGGGGCGCAAAACGGATTAGATACCCGTGTAGTCCTGGCAGTAAACACTGTACACTAAACATTAGTACCTCCTCGAGAGGTATTGGTGCTGAAGCGAAGGCGAAGAGTGTACTACCTGGGAAGTATAGTCGCAAGGCCGAAACTTAAAGGAATTGGCGGGGAGACACTACAACGAGTGACGCGTGCGGTTCAATTAGATTCTACACCGTGAACCTCACCAGGAGCGACAGCAGAATGAAGGTCAGTCTGAAGGGCTTACCTGACACGCTGAGAGGAGCTGCATGGCCGACGTCAGCCTGTGCCGTGAGGTGACCTGTTAAATCAGGTAACAGGCAAGACCCGCATCTTTATTTACTACGTGTACAATAAAGAGATTGCCTTGGAAACGAGGATGAAAGTGCGGGCTACGTTAGGTGAGTACAGCCCGAATCCCCTGGGCAACACGCGCGCGTCAATGGTGGATACAACGAGATGCAACTCCGAAAGGAGAAGCTAATCTCTTAAAGTCCATCTTAGTCTAGATCGAGGTTTGTAACTCAGCCTCGTGACACTGGAATTCGTAGTAATCGTTTGTTATCAACGAACGGTGAATATGTCACGGTCTCTTGCACACACTGCCCGTCAAATCAACCGAGTTATGTTGAGATGAAACCCTTCGGGGGAGAATTTTGATATGACAAGGTAGGTTAAGTCGTCACAAGGTATCTGTAGGGGAACCTGCAGATGGATCACCTCCTTTTTTTACTTAATAATCATAAACCGCTTCTACATACTCATCTTGTTATGAAAAGGGCCTGTAGTTTAATGGTATGACACTTGCCTTGCACGCATGGGATCCGTGTTCGATTCACGGCAGGTCCATAAAACAAGTTCGTTAATAATTAAAAAACAAAATAAAAATGACAATCAGAGTGTTAGAAATAAAAGTATTGGATAAATCTCCAAATGGAAGCGTCCTTGGACATATCAAGTTCAACGGTCCAACTGGAACCCAATTTCAAAATGCAGTGATAAGATATCCTTACCATGAAGAATTAGCAAACATGAAATTGCTAAATGAAGGAGAAGACTATTCAACAATGGGAATTGAAAATTATATTTCCATTTCACAAGAAATACTTAACAAAAATTCCCAAACAAGAATATTAGTCAAAGAAAAAAAATTATCTGAAGAAGTGCAAAAGGCACTAATGGAATTTGACAAAAAAGAAGAATCATATTCAACTCACGTTGGAAGTGGTTCAGTAAAATAAATACTGGATCAGTATCTAGAACATGGAGTCAAACGAAAGTTTGATCCAAACTTTATGTTCAATGAGATAAGTAGTGGAGAAGCAACACATTAGGCATAAGAAAATTATATCTACTAAAAATTATGCTGTTAGATGGATAGCTTGGTTTTGGTTTCGATGAAGGACGTGGCAAGCTGCGAAAAGCTTGGGGGAACCGCATGCAGGTTTTGATCCCAAGATCTCCGAATTATTCCGAGAGGAAAGAAAACACCGGGAATTGAAACATCTTAGTACCGGTAGGAAAAGAAAACAATAGTGATACCCTTATTAGCAGAGAGCGAAAAGGGTAGAGGGCAAACTGAATCTTCCGTTGAAAGATGGATAGAGATGTGGTTGAGATAAATTTCTAAGTTGTCGATTCAAACATTGCTGGAATGCAAGACCTTAGAGGGTGACAGTCCCGTAGAAGAAGATAATATGAAGTTCTCTAACGAGTAGGGCTCCTTGAATTAGGGGTCTGAATATGGCACGATTAAGTGCTAACCCTAAATATAACCAAAGTCCGATAGCGCACTAGTACCGCGAGGGAAAGCTGAAAAGTACTCTTAACAGAGGGTTAAAAGACTTGAAATCTAACAGTTACAGTTGGTTACTGCTCTTACCCACTTCGGTGGAAAGGGTTGTAACGTACGTTTTGAAAAACGGGCCAGGGAGTTTATTTTTGTGGCAAGGCTAAATAACTTTGTTATGTAACCGAAGCGAAAGCAAGTACGAAAATGCGATTAAGTCACTGAGATAAGACCTGAAGCCAGATGATCTATGCATGAGCAGGTTGAAGTCTGGCGAAAGCCGGATGGAGGACCGAACCGGTGTTATATACATGTACTCGAAAGATTTGTGCATAGGGGTGAAAAGCCTATCTAATCTGGCAATGGCTGGTTCCTACTGAAATATGCCTCCGTATAGTCTTGTTAAAGTTCGTTAACGGCGTATAGTACGGATAAATCTTGCAGGAGCTAATGCTTACGAAGATTTTTCCAACTCAGAATCTGTTAATTGCGTAAAACAAGAAACAGTGTCAGTATGTAAGATACTGTCACGAGACCCGAACAAGGGAGACCGAAGTTAAGGTCCCAAAATTCATGCTAAGTGTATCAAAAGGTGTTTTGAACCTGAGACACCGGGGATGTAAGCTCAGAAGCAGCTATCATTTAAAGAAAGCGTAACAGCTCACCCATTGAGGTTCAGAGCCCTGAAAATGGACGGGGCTAAGCATGATACCGATACTTCGGAGGCACTTTAGATAAAGTGTTCTGGTAAGTAGGCGTACTTTCTGCGCAGAAGATTTTCCGAGAGGAAGATTGGAGCGGGAAGTAATGAGAATCCTGGTAATAGTAGGATGTGATTTTCTTGAGAATAGAAAACGTCGAAAGAGTAAGGTTTCCTTGGCAATATACGTTAGCCAAGGGTTAGTCAGGACCTAAGTTGTATCTTAACTGAGTACGACGATGGATGACAGGTTAATATTCCTGTACTAATTAATTCTTATATAATATTGTTAGCTTCCGGATAAGCGAGTGCTCGAAAGAGCATTTCAAAAAGAAATTGTACGAGGGTAATCCTGAGACCATAATGAATTTTTGGATTCCGTCGCTGACTCCAGGAGCCAGTGAAAAGACAATGTTCTTGAATTAATTAACTGTACCCACAACCGACACTGGTGCTCTAGCTGAGAAGGCTAAGACGTGTAGGATAAAACTAATCAAGGGAATTCGGCAAATTAGTCCTGTAGCTTCGGCTTAAGGGATGTCTATTTTTGTACTTTTCAGAAATGTAAGTGCATTAGTAGATCTAAGTAACAAGGATGGCCCGACTGTTTAACAAAAACGTAGCCAAGTGCTAATCCGAAAGGACGTGTATACTTGGTGAGACCTGCCCAGTGGTGGTGTCTAAAACTCCTTTTCAAGGGAGCTAAGGTCCATCAAACGGCGGGGGTAACTATGACCCTCTTAAGGTAGCGTAATACCTTGTCGTCTGAATGGCGACTTGCATGAATGGTTTAACGAGGTTGTCACTGTCCCTGGTTAGAGTCCTCTGAAAATATTTGTCCGGTGCACAGACCGGAGACGCCTAGTGGGAAGCTAAGACCTTGTGGAACTTTACTGCAACTTGTTGTTGTGATTTTGAGAGAAACGCATAGCATAAGTAGGAGCGTCGAAGTTGTCATTTCGGTGGCAATGGAGCAAACTTGTAATACTACTCATTTTTTTCAAAGTTGCTTTACTCTTTATGAGGACAGCAGCAGGCGGGCAGTTTGACTGGGGCGGTGCCCTGCCGAAAAGATATCGGTAGGACCCAAAGACAGACTCACCTAGCTTGGAAATCTAGGGTTGAGTGCGAGGGCAAAAGTCTGTCTGACTGTATTCCGAAAAGCAAAGAATGCAGGTACGAAAGTAGGGCCTAGAGAACCCACGTGCACTTTTAATAGGTGCCGTGTCTGATAGAAAAGTTACCCCAAGGATAATAAGCTGGTCGCCCCCGATAGTCCGTATTGACGGGGCGGTTTGGTATTTCGCTGTCGGCTCTCCCTATCCTGCGCGTGCAGAAGCGTGCAAGGGTGTCGGAGTTCACGCATTAAAAGGGATCGTTAGCTGGGTTAAGAACGTCGCGAGACAGTTTGTATGATATCTACTAGGTGTGTTGTTATCTGAGTGGAACAAGTATCTAGTACGAGAGGAACGGTACTTGGATGCCTCTGGTGAGCGGTTGTGATTTTGCAGGCCGCATAGCTACGCATTGTATGGATAAGAGCTGAATGCATCTAAGCTCGAAGCCATCCGCAAAACGAGATAACTAAGGCCGTCATAGAAGATGACGTTGATAGAACTCTTGTGTAAGATTCGAGGTTCGCCGAGAATTTCAGCATAGAGTTACTAAAAGCTTTATTTTAGTATTTTTTCTTGTGCCTTATTACACTTCTCCACTACTTATCTTTTGATGTTTTTATTCTGTTGTAATTTTAAAAGAGTTACAAATAGAAAGATTTAAAAAGTTTTAAAATAAATTTTTGATATGGAAACAGAAAATTATGGGGCTTTAATTTTGAAATACGCAGATAACAAATCTGAGACTATTTATTTAAAGTTTAAAGAAAAAAATTCTATTGGAACATTGGAGGTTATTACTGGAAATGAAAATTCGAAAATATTAGAGATTGGCTCAATAATGTACTCTCAAACTGGAGAAAGCTTATTCAATAATCCTCAAGCTAGACAAACAATTAAAGAACTTTTTGAAGATCAAGATAGATTAACACAACTTTCAGAGAAAGTTAAAAAGACTAAAAAAGAGCTTACTTCAAGATTTAATTCTATTAAATAAAATGAATAACCAATATGAACTTTGCCTTGAATTAAATGATGGAAACTCACTAAGAATTAAAGTTAGTGATGAACCTCCTCAAAATCGAGAGATCATTTTACTTGACTTAAAACCCGCAGATATAAAAAGCAATAGAGAAGAGCATTTTGAAGGCATTAATGAAAATGAATCTGATTATGAAAAATTTTTGAATAAAGATTATCTTATCACAAGGATAAACAAAACTATTACAAAGAGAGACCTATCCTCTACATTAGAAAATATTGTTTGCGTTTTAGCTAAAGAATTATAAAAAAATAATGATTAAAAATATTATTTTTTACTTCATAGTTATTAAATAGGATTACAATAATACTTAAAAACTAATTTTATTTTTTAGTTTTATGGAATTAATAGCTTTATTAAGCAAAGGAGAAGGAAGTTGGGCACAAGTTTCCGGACTCATGAAATTTGGAGAATGGGATAAAATAGTTTTAGTCGGAAATGAATTTGCAAAGAATTTTACACACGAAAAAAAG
>Ga0209210_1001659_pt1 | contig 18072 bp, 16 predicted proteins | sample RifGroA1_FD_183991 | JGI IMG/M metagenome (GOLD analysis project Ga0209210, IMG submission 183991) | Contaminated groundwater microbial communities from Rifle, Colorado, USA - Rifle Groundwater A1 (SPAdes) (version 2) | ecosystem: Environmental > Aquatic > Deep subsurface > Groundwater >...
ACTCAACGGATTAATCTGCACCTTCACCTCCAACAGATGCTGATCTGGGTAATCTAATTCAATAGATCTTTTTTGTTTTAAAAAAATTAAATTTCCGGCAATAATCAATAGCACAGATAAAACAATCGATAGATTAACCCGATTATTGAATTTCGTACCATTCATATATGCGAGCGGTTCTGAATCGGAAATATAGTATAATAAGCCAATTTTGTAATTATGGACCTAATCACTTTAAAAAACAAATATTTCAGCGGAAAACTGACAAAAGCGACGTACATTCAAAAAATGCATACGCTGCATCGCCATCTATTTAATTATGCACGGTTTATCAAACCAACAGATATTGCAGAAATACAAATCACAACTAACAGTATTATCATGACCACAAAGGACAATAAAATTAAGCTTTTGATAGATATATATGACAAACGAATTATTCCCATAGAAATTCTCAATTTTAATAACTACGAGAAGGAATACCTCGACATGATGCTTAAACTCATACGCCCTAAAGCAACTATTTTCGATATTGGCGCCAACATCGGTTGGTATACCATAAATTTTGCAAAAATTTTAAAAGGCGGACACGTTTATTCCTTTGAACCTATCCCAACATCTTTCTCTTATCTTCGAAAGAACCTTGCGCTAAACAATATTACTAATGCACGCATCTTTAATTACGGATTATATAACGAGGAAAAAATATTAACGTTTTATTATTATCCTGAAGGACTTGGCAATGCTTCTTCAAAATGTTTAAATAGTACTTACTCCAGTAAGAGAATGAACTGTCGTGTCAGAAAAATGGATGATTTTACACGGGAAGCAAAAATTACCGTAGATTTTATTAAATGTGACGTCGAGGGAGCAGAGCTGTTCGTCTTTCAGGGAGGCACGAATACAATTAAAAGAGATAAACCGGTTATTTTTACAGAACTGCTTAGAAAATGGAGTGCAAAATATAACTATCGTCCCAATGATATTATAACGTTGCTCAATGGTATGGGATATCTCTGTTTTACCATTTCACACAGTAAACTTAAACAGTTTTTTGCAATGGATGACAAGACCACCGATACAAATTTTTTCTTTCTGCATTCCGGCAAGCATAGTAAAGCAATAAAACGTCTCGTTGTATAATATGAAACGCATAAGCATCGTTACTCCCTGCTATAATGAAGAAAGGAACGTAGAACAAGTTTATAATGAAGTCAAGGCAATTTTCCGTAACGTAAGGAGGTATAAATATGAACACATTTTTATCGATAACGCCTCATCAGACAACACTGTTGCTCTACTAAAAAATCTCGCAAAAAAAGACAGGAACGTAAAGATTATCGTAAATTCAAGAAATTTTGGTTGGCTCCGTTCGCCTTATCATGCAATGCTGTCCGCTTCCGGCGATGCTGTAATCTTACTTGTTGCTGATCTTCAGGATCCGCCGATACTTATTAATGATTTTATTCGGAAATGGGAAGAAGGATTCAAAATTGTCATTGGAATCAAAACAGAAAGTGAGGAAAATGCTCTGATGTTCAAAATCAGAAAATTTTATTACAAACTCCTGCGCATGATTTCAGAAATTGATTTGAATATTAATTTCATGGGGTTCGGCCTCTATGACCGGAAAGTCATAGAAATACTAAAGGAGATGAACGACTCATATCCCTATTTCCGCGGTATCATCTCGGAAATCGGTTTTGAACCCGCAAAAATCCCGTATCGTCAGCGCACAAGAAAGCGCGGCCTTGCAACCGGAAGTTTATATAATCTGTTTGATGTGGCGATGTTGGGAATTGTCAGTTATTCAAAAATTCCACTGCGAATGGTTACGATCCTTGGGTTTGTATTGTCTATTGCCAATTTATTTGTTGCGGTAATTTATTTTGTCTATAAACTCATATTCTGGCAACGGTTCTCATTGGGAATTGCTCCGCTTGTCATAGGTCTTTTCTTTTTTTCCTCAATTCAAATGTTTTTCCTCGGCATCATCGGAGAATACATAAGTGTAATCCATACACGGATGCTGAAACGGCCACTCGTTATCGAAAAGGAAAGAATTAATTTCTGACGGAGATTGATTTGGAAGACATAAATAATCGTACAACCTGCTTCATATAATCAACCATGGTTTTGGTAATCCCCGGATACACACCGATCCAAAACCCGTCATGCATAATCTTATCCGAATTTGCTAGACTACCTGCAACACGCACATCGAGTCTTCCGAGGTACGCGGGATGTTTCAGGAGATTGCCGGCAAAAAGATGTCTGGTCGCTATCTTATGTTCCTCCAAATACCTCACTAATTCCAGCCGGGTAAATGGTGCCCCATCCCGAACCACCAGCATGAATCCGAACCAACAAGGATCTGCCTCATCCTCCCACTCGGAAAGAATAAAAAACTCTTTGTATTGTTTAAAAAATGCATACAGTTGTCTAAAGTTTTCTTTTCTTTTTTTGATAAATGCAGGCAATTTTTTAAGCTGCGCCACGCCGATTGCCGCCTGAAAGTCAGTCAGTTTCAAGTTGTATCCAATCTGTGAATAAATATATTTATGATCGTAACCAAACGGTAAACCGCCAAATTTCCATCCGAACCGCTTCCCGCAGGTATTATCGCAGCCTGTATCGCACCAGCAGTCCCGTCCCCAGTCGCGAAACTGTCGGATGGCGCGGTGAATAAGCGGATTATTCGTAATCAGTGCTCCACCTTCGCCCATGGTAATCTGATGTGCCGGGTAGAAACTATACGTTGCAACATGTCCGAATGTCCCCACGGGTTTTCCGCGGTATGTTGACCCCAATGCATCACAGCAATCCTCAATAAACCAAATATTGTGTTTTTTGACAACCTCCAGTATGCCGCCAAGCGGCATGGGGTTGCCCAACGTGTGTGCCATCATAATTGCCCGGGTTTTTTTGGTAATCGCCCTTTTTATTCCTGCCACCGTCGCGTTTTTCGTCCCCAAATCGTTATCGATGAATACAGGGACCATTCTGTTTTGTATGATGGGATTAACCGTCGTCGGAAAACTCGTCGCCGTAGTGATCACTTCATCACCGGGCTTAAGTGCTCTGGAACCAAACACCGTGGAGGTAAGCGCGCAAAGGGCAAGCAGATTGGCGCTGGAACCGGAGTTTACCAGAGAAACGTATCGCACGCCCAAAAGCTTGCTGAAGTCCCGCTCAAATCGCTTGGCGAACCGGCCTTCAGTCCACCAGCCGTCGCGTGCCGCGGCAACGGCGTTGGCAACCTCTTCTTTCCCAAACACTTTGCCCGAAACCGGGACCGGGGTGGTACCTGCAATAAACCGCTTCTTTGTGTTTTTTTTCATATATGCGCCAACGCTTTCCGTATGCGCTCCACACCCTCCTGAAGCGTCTGTAAACTTGCCGCATACGAAATCCGAAGGTACCCTTCTCCGTATCGGCCGAAATCGCTCCCTGCCAATAGAGCAACACCACCCTTCGTTAATAAATACCATGCAAGTTCCTTTGATGGTTTTTTGAATGCTGAAATATTCGGAAATGCGTAGAACGCGCCGTCCGGCACAGGACACCTGACACCGGGAATACCGTTCAACAACGGTACCACCATATCCCGTCGTTTTCTAAACTCTTCCATCATGCGCATACTTGGCTTCTGTGATCCCTTAAGCGCTTTCACACCTGCCTCTTGAATAAACGCAGCTGTGCACCCTATGGTATGCGTCAGCAGATAATCGATGCGCGCAATAATTGTCTCCGGAACGACAAGATACCCCAATCGCCACCCCGTCATGGCATATGTTTTAGAAAATCCGTCCACGATGATCGTCTGTTTTTGCATACCCGGAATACTATATATACTTGGGTATAGCTTACTACTATAAACCATCCGGCTATACATTTCATCGCTTATTACCCAGCATCCTCTCCCCTTTACGCAGTCGGCAATTTCTTCAATATCTTTCCTTGGTATCATTCCGCCGGTTGGATTACTCGGAGAATTCAGGATGATGACGCGCGTTTTCTTTGAAAATTTTTTACGAAACACTCCCATATCAAAACTAAAATGATTTGATTCAACAAGTGGGATAGAAATAGGTTTCCCGCCGAAAAATTCTATAAGCGTCCGGTAGGTCGGAAACCCGGGATCCGGATATATGACTTCATCGCCGCTGGAAACGGTAGCAGCAAGGCTGGCAAAAATCGCGGTTTTTCCGCTCGGCGTGACGGCAATATTGCCTGCGGATGTCTGCTTTTTTCGCGCTGCGCTCACATGGTGAGCAATCGCCTCGCGTAACTCCCAAATCCCAAGCGGCGGCGTATACTTGGTTTTGCCGGCTTTTAGTGCTGCAATTCCCGCCTGCACGATGTGTGTGGGCGTTGCAAAGTCCGGCTGGCCGATTTCCAGGTGAATTATAGATTTCCCTTGCCGCTCAAGTTCTTGTGCTTGTGAAAGCACTGCATACGCCCCTTCAGGCGCAAGGATCCCCATCCGAGATGCAAGCTTCATATAGTTGGAATCAACATGTTTGCCAAAAATTCTTCCCTTGGGAGTTCCGGTGATAAATCTTCAATGGGTTTACCAAAACTAAGCTTCGGAATAAGTTTCGCGTCATCGGGAATGATGACGTCGCAGATCATCGGCCCCTTGTGCTTTACAATATTTTGGATTTTCCTCCGCATCTCTCTATGATTTTTGATTGTTTCCGTCGCCAATCCATACGCTTTGGCAATTTTGATAAAGTCCGGCACTCCATACCCGCTTTTGGGCGTTGTCCCTTCATATCGACTGTTAAAATACATTTCCTGAAACTGTTTGATGATGCCGTAGGAATGATTGTTCAAAATAAAAAGCTTGACCGGTATACGATAATGGGCGATCGTCTGAAGTTCTTGAATGTTTATCTGCAAACCCCCATCACCGATGATACAGATGATCGGCCGCTTATGAAGAGCAATCGACGAGCCGATTGCCGCAGCCATCGAATAGCCCATGGGAGAATTCCCCATGGCAGAAAACAGCCGCTGGCCCTTTTTGACATGAAATGCCTGGATTGTCCAGGTGAGGTTCGCCCCGCAATCCGTAACCACAATTGCCTTATTGTCTAATATCTCCGACAGCGTCCGAATAAAAACATAGGGGTCGACAAGTATTTTTCTTTCATACCATTCCGGTACTACCGATGGATATTTTTTAGCCCAACCGAGCGTTAATTTTTTCCAGTCTCTCCAATTCGGAAACTTGACGTTTTTTAGTTCTTGAAGAATAACAGGAAGAACGTCGCGAATATCCGCACATATCCCAATATCCGGATCAAGACCCCGACGTTTATAGAGTTCTGCCCGATCGATATCAATCACAACTTTTTTGGCTCCGCGGGCAAACGTTTCCGGCTTGCCGCCGGTAATCCGCGTGTCGAGCCGCGACCCGATACTCACCAGAACGTCACTATTTTGCACCGTGAAATTAGCGGCTCGGTTTCCGTACACCCCAATCTGGCCGCGGTACAGAGGGTGGCTATGATGAATGGTATCAATGCCACTCCATGTAGTCACCACCGGCACTCCGATAACCTGAGCAAGCCTATTAAATGTATCCACGGCATCCGCATACCGTATCGCCCCTCCTGCCACTAAAACCGGGCGCTTGGCTTTTTGCAGTAATGCAATCGCAGCACGCACGCTTTTTCGTATATCACCCCTTGTATCTACATCGGGTGCTAACTCTTTCATGTTGAAGCGTTTGAGATTCTTGGGATTGATGATAGCCCGCTGAACATCCATGGGAATGTCCAAAAGTACTGGACCCGGTCGCCCGCCGCGGGCAATAGCAGCTGCTTTTTCCAAATAGTAGCGGACAAGCAACGGATCTTCGATACGGACGGCAAACTTGGTAAGCGGTCCTACCATGCCTACAATATCCGTCTCCTGAAACCCAACTTGCCGAACGTTCCTTCCCTGCTTGGATTCAAAGGTATTCACTTGACCGGTAATGTAGATCGTAGGGGTCGAGTCAAAGTATGCGCAGGCAATGCCTGTAATGAGATTTGTCATTCCCGGGCCGCTTGTTGCCATAGCGGCGCCAAGATTCTTTGTCATTCGGCTATATGCCTCCGCTGCTATTGCCCCCGCCTGCTCGTGTTGCACGCAGATATAATCAATGTCTTTACGCTGCGCTATGGAGTTCACCATGTGCACCGAAGCACCGCCGATTATTTGAAACACGTGGTGAATATCCTGATCAACAAGGAAGGAAATTAAATAATCGGAAAGCTTCATTCTGTGTTTTGAGGAATCAATTGCGCAAACACCTCCCGCATCGCGTCTTCATGTCCCCAAATAACCCATTTTGGATTTTTTCCTTCACGATCCAGTCTCGGGATTGCCTCTATGCTGCCATCATTCAAATATTGCTCATACTTTTTATATATCTCATCGTCAAACAATGCCTTACAAACCTCTACATGTGGCGCGACTATTCTTATAGCGTCCAATTGCGTTACTTCTATCCCCTCCGGTTTTATTTGCCCGTTCTCAATTACTGTCATAGCGCAATGTTACGCCTTGCCTGCAATATTTGTCAAATAGCTTAAGATGGTTCTTTCAAATCCATCTTTTAGTCCATACATTGGTTTCCAATCCAACTGCTTGATTTTTTCAATATTTGGTCTGCAGCGCTCAATCGGACTCTCGATATACTTTTCTCCGCTTTTGCGCATTTCTTTTATAACTTTTATCTCTTTATTGGAAATAATTCCGGATAGTAAACTTGCCAGTTCTCGTATCTGTATTTCTGCCTGGTTATTTCCCACATTATAAACTTCGCCATTTCTTCCTTTAAGCAATACGGTAAGAATTGCACTTACTGTGTCGGCAATATAACAAAATGTTCGGAGACTCTTCCCTTCACTTTTCATAACAATATCCTGACCCCTAACTACATTAGCCACAAAATCAGCGTGAACCCTGCCGTCATCCAAGCTCATACCGGGCCCGTACGTATGAAACAAGCGAACAATTTTTATAGGCACACCGTACTGATGGTACCAGGAGACACAGATGGCTTCTCCCATACGCTTACTTTCTGCATAGCAAGATCGCAAACTCATTGGATCAACAAATCCATAATCGGTTTCCGATATTTCCTTCTTTGCGTTCACAACGCTACCATATATTTCCCCACTGCTCATAAATAAGAATCCTTTAACTTTTTTATTTCTTGCGAGTTCTAACAGGTTCATTGTCCCTGTTATATTTGGCTTTAACGTCCCCACCGGATCTGACGAATAAAACTTGGGGCTCGCATGGCTTGCCGCATGGATAATATAATCAATTTTTTCTCTTATCTTTAGCGGTTCGCAAATATCCTGGATGATAAGAGAAAGTTGCTTGCTTTTTAAATGTCTAGAAAATTTGCTGACTGCTTTGTTCTTGTTTCTCACTACCGCCAGAACCCGGATGCTAAAATTTTTGTAGGCATTTAAGTACATGAGTGTCTCCACCAAGTATGTTGCGATAAAACCGCTTGCACCGGATATGAGTACGGTACGACGGGAAAATAAATTCCAATTGATGTTCCGTTTCACTATTGCTTTGATGTCTTGTTCAATAATGGGATTCATACAAATATTTTTCTCTTATGTTTTGTATACCATTTGTACGTTTCTTTAATACCCTGAGTAAATCTGGTTTTCGGCCGCCAACCCAATTTATATATTTTTTCCCAATCAAGATGCTGGAATGGTATTTCATTCTTTGCCGTATTGGCTATCCGGAAAGAAATTTTCTTTTTTAGTATTTTTTGACTAATCTTTACCACGTCCGATACAGACGAAGAATCGTTCGACGAAACATTAAACGCTTCTCCTTTTATACGCTCCAGATGCTCAAGAAGAAACACATACGCACGGGCGACATCTGCCACATACACATAATCACGCACATGCGTGCCATCACTGCGAATGGTAAGGGTTTGACGGCTAACGAGTGACTGCATAATACCGGGAATAATTCGAGAAAAATTATTGTCCCCCGGACCATAAATATTCCCGAATCGGGTTATTACCACTGGCAAACCGTAGGTTTTATAATACGCGGTGGCAAGAAGATCTGCTGACGATTTCGAAACTTCATACGGGTGATCACCGGCCAGCGGATCGGTTTCCAGCAATGTCTTTTGTGACTTTCCGTATGCCTTGTCAGATGAGGCAACAATAACCCCTTTCACACCCGTAGCATTTCGCGCTGATTCAAGTATATTTGCCGTACCTAAAACATTTGTTGCAATGGTTTCAACGGGGTTTGCGAGTGCTACATCCACAGTCGCTACTGCCGCTAGATGAATAATATGCGTAATTTCCCATCGGGTAATAAGCTCAAATACTCTAACTCTGTCTTTTATGTCGCATACCGCCATCACAACCCTTTTTGATAAATTCTGCAGAAAAAAATATGATCGCGGGTCGCTACTTCTATATGATACAACGACGAACGCCCCTTTTTCCAATAGTTGTTCAACTACATGACTGCCCACAAATCCTGTTCCACCCGTCACCAAAATCTTTTTCCCTTTTAATCTTTCCAGACTTTCCATTTAGGATCCTCCTGCCAAAATCTATTAAGGCTCTCAACGTCGGAATACGTATCCATGCTGTGCCAAAATCCATCATGAATATACAATGATAGTTGTTTGATTTTACTCAATCGTTCAAGCGCCGGATGCTCTGTTTCTCCCGGCTTAAGATATGAAAAAAACGACCTATGAAATACCATAAACCCGCCATTGGTCCAATCTGCAAGCACAGGTTTTTCTTCAAATCGAAAAATAAATTTCCCGTCATTAATACGGGCTACTCCGTATTTGCTTCTTGGATGAACTCCGGTGATTGCGCCAATAGTTTTTTGTTTTTTGTGAAACCGAATAAGCTTTGGTATGTTTACGTTTCCCACTCCATCCCCATAGGTCACCATAAAATGTTTGTCCTTCGCGGGAATATAGTCTTTGCACCGAAGAATTCGCTCTCCTGGTAGAGTTTCTTGCCCCGTATCGACAAACGTAATAACGAAATTGTCAATAACTCTGCTGTTGCTGTCTTTATGCAGCATTGTGCGACCGGTTTTGGTGTGAAGTGTAAAATCGTTTGTGAAATATTTCTGGTTTAAAAAGTAATCCTTGATGTAATCACCTTTGTACCCGAGCGCAATGATAAATTCATTAAACCCAAAATGCGCATATGTCTTCATGATATGCCAAAGTATCGGCTTGTTTCCGACATTCACCATCGGCTTCGGCTTAAATTCTGTTTCTTCCTTCAAACGATATCCTATACCACCGCACAATATTATAGTTTTCATACGTTCCTGTGCATTATACATCGAGAGTCAAAATATATCCCGATGCAAAGGAAAGAAGTATATGTTCTATGGTGAGGGCAGTGGTACATCGGGGTGATAGCGCATGTCCAACACGGTAATTTTGGGAGTACAACCTTCCTCAAGGTTCGTCGCAAGGCGGATAAATTGTACATTTTTTGCAGCAAAGCGTCTCTCAAAAAGTTTTTGCTCCGGTTCAAAATTATACTTCCCATGAGAGGTACGCAGAGACTCGGGGTCTCTTTCCCAATTTAGTCCATCAGAAGAAATAAAAAGGGAACCATCTGAAGCAGGGCTGCATCCTTCTGGCAAACCGTATTGCAAATCTAATCGAGATAATACAACCGACGTTGGCAATGTTATATTTATGACATTTCCTTTATACAAAATATCCTGCGGAACAATATATATCTCCCGAATGAGCTCTGGTCTAGTATGCGCCGTGTCATTTTTAAATACTTGAAAGATAGTTACACCATCCACAACTATTTCATATACAGGCCGCAGATATGTGGCATAATATTGATAATCGTACCAATAGTTGTAATACCCCTCATAAACCATATCCATGGCATACTCGCCGCCGCGTTCTGTACCACTGCGGCAGGTATTAGTGTTTACCAGATCGCCACGGAGTTTTGTCACAGGAATATTACCCCGTAGTCCGATAATTGACGCTACGCAAGCGTTTTTTTCGGCATGCCTGTTTACCCATTCCACTCCCTGCATATATGTATTTCCAAGACTTGCCCCAGCCGAAGGAAAATGCTTTTCCACTGCTCCTTTCAGTCCTCCGATAAGCGGATTAAAATAAACATTTTCATTTGGATGCATGGAAATAAGTTTTAGAATAATTGGTACAAAAAATAACAGCAGAAACAATGACGCGATACGTCTATATTTTTTTCCCAAATGCAATATTATCTGATGAGCCCCAACTCCTGCAAAAATTGCCAGCGCGGGAAGAAACTCAAATATATGGCGAATTCCGCCGTATATCGTCGTACCCGGCAACGTAACCCGCAAAACAGAGACAGACAACCATAGCAAAACAAGAATATATGCTCCATTTATATCTTTTTTTAAATTTTTTAGCGCGTAGAGGCCGCCCACGCATCCGAATAAAAGTATGACTAGCGGTGTACTGTACACGATGGCCCAAAACGGATAGGTATTAAACCCAAAACGCAAAAACTGCGGTTGATAATCCGGGGAGCCTCCGCTATTTGTACCGACACTTAAATAGAACCGGGCCATTTCAGATAACCGAAAAATCGTATCATTCCACAAATTTGGATTAGTAGCGAAAAATACAACAATGACGACCACGGAATACAAAAGCAACGTTTTATACCAGCCTGTCGACTGCCTTAAAAGCTGTTTTCGATATATGAACAGCCATGGAACAACAATAAACGGAAGAAAAAGAATATTAAACTTCGTTCCCAACGCCAGACTAAAAAATATCGAAGATGCAATAAGTGCTTTACTACTTTTTTTTACAACTGCATACCAAAAAAGAATAAGTGTTGCAGTAAAAAAACTTGTTTCGGGGGGATCTTTGACATTAAAATGTGACTCTCCAAGAAACATTGGGTACACCGCTACAGAAAGAGAAGCAACTAATCCTGCCAATACGCCAAAATTTACCCTGGCAAACAAATATACTGTCGAAAGCAGAAGCACCACTGAAACTATGCCAAAGACGTGATGTGCATCAGTATCATCAAGAATTCCTAATTTCTGAAAAAACACATAGTTGCCCAATGCTGCCAACGTGTCATTCAGGGGAGGATGGCTCTGATTTTTAGCGGCGTCAATATAAAACCTGCCATCTTCATTGTCATTTTGATATATGCTTCTTCGATATGTGCTCGGTATATCCGAATAATCTTTTTTTCCGGTCAGGAAAAAATGAAGATACGCCTGGCCTCGCCGGAAATGCGGAGGCTCATCAAAGCTCACACCATAATGCCCAATAGTTGCAAAGGCAATTACTGCATATGCCAAAGGGATGAGCGTTACAAAAAACAGTTCACGAAGTTTGAACGGAAAATGAATCCTCATAGATCATAGTCAGATACTATGTTTGAAATATTCAATAGTTTTCTGTAGGCCTTCATCAAAATTTACCTCTGGTTTCCACCCGAGATACTCTATTGCACGTCTGATATCAGGTTTTCTTTTTGACGGATCATCCGGGAGGCGATTTACAAAAACAATCTCCGAGGTTGACCCTGTCGCTGCAATTATTTTTTTGGCAATCTCAAGCACCGTATATTCGCTTGGATTCCCGATATTCACAGGATCGCTAACATTGCTCTTCATGAGCTTTATAAATCCTGCGACCATATCAGATACATAGCAGAATGAGCGCGTCTGCTGTCCGTCTCCATGGACAGTTAAGGGCGTGCCACGCAGAGCCTGCGTAATAAACCTTGGAATAATCCGGGAATCATCAGCTCGGGAATTAGGCCCGTAGGTATTAAAAATCCGTATGATTCTGGTGTCGATTCTATACTCCCGATGATACGCCATGGTCAGCGCTTCGCCAAATCGCTTCCCTTCATCATACCCCGAGCGCACACCCACAGGATTGACATTTCCCCAGTAAGATTCCGGTTGAGGATGCACGGCAGGATCCCCATATGCTTCAGAACTCGAAGCAAAAAGAAATTTAGCATGAAAAGCTTGAGCCAGCCTTAAAAGATTATTTGTACCTATCGAATTGATCGTTGCGGATTCCACCGGATGGTCGGAAACATAGGTGACAGACGCAGGACTTGCCAAATCATAAATTTCATCAATCGAGTCAACAGAAGGTATATTTTTACCATCAAGTTCTCGCGTATCTGCCTCGACAAAACGAAATGTTTTTTTCTGCAGAAACGGTTTGATATTTTTTCTATCCCCGGTGACGAGATTATCTAAACAAATCACCTCATGACCTTCTTTCAGCAACCGTTCACACAGGTGAGACCCAATAAATCCAGCTCCTCCGGTTACCAGAATTTTTTTCATACTTTTTTAAATTTTCCGACTTTACTCATGAGGCTCGTTCGACAAAATACCTCTTTCATGTTTAATCTATCAAGCCAGCTATAAAATTCTTCTTCGGTTGCCAGCCAATGCCGCATAAGATCGATTTCCCCCTTATATGAAATACTCCTCTCTCGCAACACTGGAATATAATTCGCAATGGGCAAAAGACAAATAAAATCTATAATGCTCCGCAATAGACTCCGGTGCGGCTCAAGAAAACAAAGAACTCCTCCGGGCTTAAGTACGCGCCGAATTTCCCGTAGTGCTTTATCGTATCGGAGCAAATGATGAAACACCGAATCTACCAATACTGCATCAAAGTGATTTGGCTGAAACGGCAGGTTTTCCGCAGAAGCAGCAAAAAATATTGCTTTTGGGACCTGGAGTTTTGCTTCTTTCAGAAGTTCTTTTGATATATCTACACCGGTAATATGGTGTATGCCCATGTTCCACAATATCTTCAAATTAAGACCGTCTCCACAACCCAAATCTAATATCTTATCTTTGCGGCCAAAAGAAAACTGACCAAGGCGTTCCTTTCTCGTCTTCAAATTCCGCCGCGTCTTGACGCACGCGTGTTCCCATGCCTCAGTTTGACCGTATAAATTCAACGATTTACTCATAATACAATATTTACTTCCCTTCCACTACCATATACTCGTACGTATCCGGATTATCCTTATCATATGCTATTGATTTTCCCATTAAAAACATGGATTCTTTTTTAAAAACAACTGCATGTGTCACATATGGTTCAAACCATATGCCCTCATTGTCCGATAATGTGAACGAATCACCAGCGCTGGTTTTTACATTGAGAGTTACAACAGTTGCCGATCCGGAAAGAATAAAAAAGAACACGTATGTTTTTTTATGATAATGATTCCCTATAACGGCTCCCTTTTTCATTTTTCCGTACGAAAGATTCTCCCAATTGGATCCGTTGAGCATCTCAAAAAAATCACCCCGTTTATCACGTCGAATGTATGTAGGATTGAGCAATGCCGGTTTCATAAACGGATAACTATTTTTTAAGACTTAGGAGCGACTTTACAACATACCCCTGCTGTGCAAGTGTTAGTCCCAACCCGGATGGTATATAAAATCCACGAGGTGCTATATCGTGTGATACCGGATAACGCCCACGGACATCAGGATATCGGGCGTCACCACCCTTTATAAATACCGGCTGTTGACTCATGGATGTGTAGAATCGTTCACACCCTACACCCTTGGAAGGAAGAGTATCCAAAATCTCATCGCGCGTCCTTCCAAATGTCTGTTTAACCAGTAAACTGTACATCCAAAATGTACTCTTTCCCCACGGAGGATCGCTCGGCAACTCAAAATCGCTTGATCCTTGAAGTAGCTTTGTATAGATAGCTGCGACTTTACGCCTGCGGGCAACTTTTTTAGGCAAGTGTTCAAGTTGAGCCAGTCCAATTGCAGATTGCAGATCAGTCATGCGATAGTTAAACCCGAGCATTCGGTGGATAAACCGTGGTTTTTCAAACGCCTGGCTTTTGAGCATACGTGCTCGCTCTGCCAGCTTCTTATCATTTGTCACCACCATGCCGCCCTCACCGCTCGTCATATTTTTGCTTGCATAAAAACTGAAGCAATTGATATGTCCCATGGATCCGACCTTGTGCTTTCCCACCATTGCCCCATGCGCGGCACACGCATCTTCAATCACATACAAATTGTGTTTTTTTGCAAGGCGAAGGATCGGCTCCATATTGGCCGGATTTCCGTACATATGCACCGGCATAATTGCCTTTGTTCGGGAAGTGATCTTTTCTTCAATCTTTTCCGGATCTATACACCAGTAGCGATCTACATCCACGAGCACCGGTTTGGCACCAGCAAGAATAGTCATACTTGCCGAACATATAATCGTAAAATCCGGAATGATCACTTCATCACCTGGACCAATGCCTAATGCAGCTAGAGCTAAATGGATAGCAGCTGTTCCGTTGGAACACGTCACCGCATATTCAACGCCTTCGTAGCGGGCAAACTTTTTTTCCAGTTGCTCGGTATAATATCCGCCTGCAGATATCCAGTTTCTTTTAAAGCAATCCAGCGCGTATTGTTTTTCTTTTCCGTCCAAAACCGGTTCGTTGGTGGGGATAAATTTTGTAGCGCGCATGATATTGACGTATAATACCATTTACATTTTTCTTATGTCAACGAAACCGCCGATTATCATTGTATCAGGCAAATCTCCGCTATCTGGTTTTGGCGGCGGTTACTCTACATTTGCCAGAAACCTGGGGAAAACACTTACGATTCTGGGATTTCCTGTATATATTATTGCGTTGGGCGATACCGAAGCGCGCAAAAAAACTGACTTCGGCACCATTGTGACCGTGAATACTTCACTTTTATCTTTCAACGTAACCGCTCTTCCTGGACTACCGTGGTTTTCCTATAAATTTGCGCTGGCAATCCGCACCATCATGGCACAGTATCCGTCTGTCAAGCCGATACTATGGGGAATCGGCCCTTGGGGACTTGCGGCTTCATTTCTCAAAATATTTTTTCGCGATCGTATTGTCCATATTAATAGTTATTTCACCACCACTAAGCACGAATGGAGTAGAAGTTTAAAAGCACTTTCGATACAAGATTACGGTTTACTCGTACATGTAAAATTTTTTGTAATTTATCATACTATTGTCCGCCTCTTAACACTACTGGAGAGGGTCGTTTTATTAACAAGCGATACTATCGTCACTAATTATCAATCGACAGAACGCATACTTATGCAGCAATTTCATATTCCGAAAAATAAATTCATCAGAACACCATTTCCCATAGAGGCATATATACGATCAAATAAAAAAGTTCCACGTGTTGCCCCCGTACATTTGCCAAAACAATATATTCTCTATTTATCCCGCCATGATCCAAGAAAAGGAGTTAACATCCTCCTCCATGCGGCAAGAATCCTTATAGATCGGGGGGGCATGATCCCGCTTCTTATAGGCGGTACCGGCGAACTCTACCTCGCCCATCAACGACTTAGCAATAAACTTGGACTGGACCGTTGGGTGACGTTCATGGGATTCATTCCGGATGCAACACAACTCATGGGACACGCCACAATATTTTGCCTGCCTACGTTTGAAGAAGGTGCCGGCGCACTTATCATCAACGAGGCAATGTCCTATAAACTCCCCATTGTTACCACGTCATGCGACGGCATAGTCGAGGATATTAAAAATGAAACATCCGGACTCCTCGTTCCCATGGGAAATCCTCAAGCGCTCGCCCGTGCTCTTGAACGCCTTATACACTCACCGTCGTTACGGCAAAAATTATCCCGTAATGCCTATGCGCAGTATAAACACACCAATAATCAAATAAAAATTAAAGAAGATATATACCGCGTACTCCAAAAATCCGGCGCAATTTAGGCAGGGTGAACATACATATAAGTAAGGTATGCGCTTCCGGCGATAAAACTGTAGAAATACAAAGACCCAAGATCTTGAAATGCATTTTTCTTTTTCAAAAGTGTTGCCCATATAAACGGCGCGAACAATACACCGGTCAGCAAACGGAACTGTCCCACGGTAAGACCGAAGTTTTTTTGATAGATCTGCTCAATCAGATAAAATCCAACAAATAAAAGTAATGCAAACACATACCAATTATCCGTCTTTAAACTATCAACTAGAAGCAAACTCGTTGCTATTGCCATAAACGGAAAAAGCGGTATCAGATACCACCCTATCTCGCCTCCCACGGTTAACAACACCAGTAGTAGTAAAAAATACGTGAATGCGGCAACAAGAATAACCTTTAAGCGTTCTGCCTGAAGCAGGCCCGCAAAAAGTGATAAAAATCCCAAGAAATACCAGCCATCGTAATAGATTTTATTTATAATTATGGGCGTCGTCAAAAGATAGATAAGTGTTTTAGGTCCTACCTCACGCGTTGCTTGAGTTGTCACGATATTCCAAAATATCCCGCTGTTATAATACATGCCGTACGTCACATATCCCAGTATGAACAACATAACAACGAATATGAAAGTTGCCATATGCCAGATCCGAGTCCGATCCATAATCATCAGCGCCAAAAGCATCAAAAATACGCTAATCCCCACTTCTTTTGTCCATAAAGACAATCCCGAAACAATGCCCAATGCTATTGCAACCATCGGTGTCTGCCGCTTTTTTTGGTCGTAGAGATAGATTGCCGAAAGTAGTAGCGGCGTAAGTAAATTTTCGGCAAGGACTACTCTTCCCTGTATTGCCATAACTGTGGATGTTGTATAGATAAGAAGTGCCCAAAGCCCCACCTGAAAGCCATACCGACGACGGGCTATAAGATAGATAAGAAGCGATGATACGGTAGATAAAACAATAGGCACGATCCGGATTACAGACAGCTGTATTGTTTCAAAAGTATTTCCTCCCCAAAGAAGCGACCACCAGCCCACCACTAGTCCGTTTAAGGGCGGATGATCAAAATAAGGCCACACGATCGGAAAATAAATCCCTTTGATTGATAAATCTTCCCTATTTTTATACCCGCTAAAATGCGACCACGAGATTGGTATACCTTTCGTAAGTAAACTTACCCCTAAAAATGAATATGTATACTCATCGCTCGTTGCTCCACGCTGGGGATATATATCGTAATTGTGAATTTTCAGAAAAATGCCAAACAGAAGAACAAGTCCGATGATAGCCCACTGTTTAAACTTCATACGATTATGCATTTTTCAATACGGACATGCCCACTTCTGCGGTTTTATCCCACGAATAAGTAGCCGACAGCCGTTTTGCGCCATGTTGAAGTTTCCGGTACAAATTACTATTTCCCAGTATACGAATAATTTCTACACTCATAGCCTGAGGGGTTGCATTGGCCAATAATCCGGTCCGTCCGTGTTCTATGACGTCTCGTAACCCTTCCACATTGTACCCTACCGCCGGTGTTCCCACGTGCCCTGCCTCCGGAACCGTCAGTCCCCAACCTTCTTTCACCGATGGTGCGATTAATATATGTGCCCGACTCATAAGTTCAAACTTTTTTTCCTGACTGACAAACCCAAAAAATGTTACTCTGCTATTTATATTTCGCTTATCAACCGTCTGGCGGATATAGTTGGTATATTCCGTACTTCCCTGGCCCAATACCCAAAGCCGAGTTGCCGGAATTATTTGTGCGACATGGCTCAAAACATCAAGTGCGTTTTCCATTCCTTTTGCTCGTGTTAACCGCGCTACGAAAATCAACGTCGGATCTTTTTCTTTTGGGCGCTCTGTAAACCGCTTGGGTACATTCACTCCCATCGGAAGTACCGTAATATGCTTCTTCGCAACCCCCATATGGACAAGCTCATCTCTGGTTGACGGAGAAATCGTCAGAAATGGTATATCGCGATAGAAGCGGAAATAATACTTTTCCATGCTTCGGCCGATGATATTAACAGGAAATGAAAACGTCGCGTTCCAAATTTGATCTGCTACTTCGCAAATGAGCGCAACTTTTTTCCCCGTCACATATCCGGGGGTAAAAAACGGAATTCCGTGAATTTCATCAACCACCACATCAAAACTGCCACGCGGTTGTTTCTTATACCAAAGATATGCCGCAATATGCACAGATAATGAAAGTGAGCGTATATCTGCAGATCCTTGGCGG
>Ga0209210_1001661_pt1 | contig 18041 bp, 17 predicted proteins | sample RifGroA1_FD_183991 | JGI IMG/M metagenome (GOLD analysis project Ga0209210, IMG submission 183991) | Contaminated groundwater microbial communities from Rifle, Colorado, USA - Rifle Groundwater A1 (SPAdes) (version 2) | ecosystem: Environmental > Aquatic > Deep subsurface > Groundwater >...
TATTTGTGTCGTTTGTACCTGTCAATGATTAAAAGATATAATCAAACAGGAAATTTTTTAAATGAAGTTGGCAATTGTGATTCTTAACTTTAACGGTCTTGACGATACATTGGCTTGTCTTGACTCAATCAGAAAATTAAAAAATGATGATATTTTTCTTGAAACAATAGTTGTCGATAATTTTTCAAGTGATGGGTCTCAAGAAGCACTTTCGAAAATAGAGGACATTAATTTTATCCAAAACCAGGATAATTTGGGTTATGCCGGGGGCAACAACGTCGGAATAAAATATGCGCTTAAGCGGCGAGCCGATGCCGTTTTAATATTAAACAACGATACAATTGTCGACCAAAAGTTAATTCTGAATCTTGTTACGTCCTTGGATCGGGGTGACGTAATTTCGCCAAAGATATTCTTTGCCAAAGGCTTTGAATTCCATAAGTTGCGGTATTCTCCTAAGGACTTAGGAAAAGTTATTTGGTCTGCCGGAGGAGAAATAGACTGGTCAAACGTTTTAGGCAAACATTTAGGTGTTGATGAAGTAGACAGGGGACAATTTGGGGTGAGAAAACAGATTACCTTTGCAACCGGCGCGTGTATGTTTGTTAAAAGAGAAGTGTTTGAAAAAATCGGCTATTTTGACGAGAAGTACTTTTTGTATCTTGAAGATATGGATTTTTGCATGAGAGCAAAAAAAGCAGGTTTCAGGATAATTTTCGAGCCTAGTGCCGTTGTTTGGCATAAAAACGCTTCATCGTCGGGCGGTTCCGGTTCCGCGCTTCAGGACTACTTCATTAGCAGAAATCGATTGCTTATTGCATTCAAATTTGCAAGCATAAGGACAAAATTTGCCCTTTTCAGACATGTTTTAGGCCAGATAAAAAATCCGATAAAACGAAAAGCGTTAGTTGATTTTTTAACGTTCAATTTTGGTAAAGGGAGCTATATTAAATAATGACAATCTCTGCGCTTGTTCTTACAAAAAATGAAGAAGAGATGGTCGAGGGTTGCCTGAGACAGCTAAAATTTGCAGACGAAATTGTAATTGTCGATCAAAATTCGAAAGACCACACTTTAAAGATCGCCAGAAAATATACCGATAGGATTTTCAAATCTGGTGCAAATGACTTTGCCCAAAATAGAAATATTCTGAAAGATCAGGCAAAGGGCAAATGGCTTCTATACGTGGATGCAGACGAAAGATTGCCGCAAGGATTAGTAAAAGAGATAAAGATTGCAATTTCGAAAAATGAATTTGGCGCTTTCTATATCCCTCGGAAAAATTATGTACTGGGAAAATGGGTGAGGCATGGCGGCTGGTGGCCGGATTATGCGCCGCGTCTTTTTGAAAAGTCGAAGTTAGAAAAGTGGGAAGGCGTGGTTCATGAAAGCCCGCAAGTTTTCGGGAAAATTGGTTACCTTAAAACACCGATCGAACACTTAAGCGCGCGCAGTATGTCGCAAATGTTTTCAAAAAGCATCAACTGGGCAAAAATTGAGGCGGATTTATTTTTGAAACACGGGCACAGGCAAGTTAGTATAGCAAGCATACTCAAATTGTCCGCATTTGAATTTGTAAGAAGGTACATTTTAAAATTAGGGTTTTTAGACGGAGTTGTAGGTTTAATCGAAGGAATTTATCAATCTCTGCATCAGGCAATGGTCTTGACGTACCTTTGGGAGGCGCAAAACAAAAAAAACAGGAGAAAAACCCTGTGAAAGTTGGTTTTTTTAGTCCTTATCTTGATACTTTCGGCGGAGGCGAAAGGTACATGCTGACTCTGGCCTCATATCTTGCCGAAAAGCACGATGTAGAAATTTTCTGGGGCGATTCGGCTATCAAGGCTCCTCTCACCCGGTTTTTAAAAATCGATTTGCAAAAGACCAAATTTGTAGAGAATATTTTCAGGCAAAATTTTCTTAAAAAAATTCGAAGGACTGCCTCTTATGATCTGTTCTTTGTCCTTTCGGACGGAAGTGTTCCTTTTTCCCTTGCAAAAAAAAACATACTGCACTTTCAGGTTCCGTTTGTTTTCCCAAAAATAGATACAAAGACGAGGTTAAACTTAATAAGATACAAATACGTGGTTGTAAATTCGCACTTTACGAAAAAGTTTATCGATAAAAGTTTTAAAGTCGACTCCAGAGTTATTTATCCTCCTGTCGATGTCAAGTCGTTAAAACCAGCCAAAAAAGAGAAATTGATAATTTCTGTTGGCCGCTTCAGCCAACATCAGCTTCATCCTAAAAAACAGGAAGTTTTAATAGAAGTTTTTAAGGAACTATACAAAGATGTCCCAAGTTGGAAACTAGTTTTAGCAGGACAATCTAAAAAAGAGGATTATAAATATATTAAAAACTTGAAAAGAAGTGTAAAAGGTTATGCAATTAGGATACTGGAGAATATTTCTTACGATGAGCTCAATGCCCTCTACGGGCGGGCTTCAATATATTGGCATGCTACCGGTTTTGGTGAAGATGAAGAGAAAAATCCTCAAAAAATGGAACATTTCGGAATTTCAACGGTAGAGGCACAAGCTGCAGGGGTTGTACCTGTGGTGATAAATAAAGGAGGCCAGAAAGAAATTGTAAAAGACGGTAAAAACGGTAGGCTTTGGTCAACAAAAACTCAGCTTTATGAGATTACGAAGAATTTAATTAAAAATAAAAGCGAAATGTTGAGGTTATCAAAAAGGGCAGTTGTGGACAGCAAAAAATTCAGTCAAGAGAGATTTATTAAAGAATATGAAAAAATTATTTTCCCATAATTATAATGGTTTTTATATTTCAGTGGGAGTTTTGCCATTTATGATTTTAATGACGCTTGCTACATGGTGAAAAAGATTTCAGTAATTATTCCAAACTTCAACGGTAAAATTCTGCTTGCCCAAAATCTGCCAAAAGTAATAAAGAACTGTCCCAATTGCGAGATCATTGTTGTTGACGATGCCTCCTCTGATGACTCTGTCAAATACGTTACAAAAAATTTTCCTAGGATAAGAATTATTAAAAACGGGCAAAATCTGGGTTTTGCCAAAACCGCAAATCGAGGCGTTGAGGCGGCAAGCGGCAGTCTGGTTGCTCTTATTAATTCGGATGTGGCGCCAAGAAAAAACTCCGTAACTTTAGTAAGTTCATATTTTGACGACCCGGATGTTTTTGCGGTGGGCTTGTGCGATTTAAGTCACGAGAAAAATAAGATAATCAAAAGAGGCAGGGGCGGAGCAAAATTCAAGCACGGTTTTGTAGAGCATTTTGCAACAACTATCAAAAAGGGCGATACGTTTTGGGTTTCGGGAGGGTCGGGTGTTTTTGATAGGCAAAAATTTTTGGACTTAGGGGGTTTTGACCCTATCTTTGCGCCTTTCTACTGGGAAGACATAGATCTTTCTTTCAGGGCGTGGAGAAAAGGCTACAAGTGTATTTTTGAGCAGGATGCACAGGTTGATCACTTTCATGAAAAGGGTGCAATCAAAAAGTCAAGTTCGTCATTTTTTATTAAAGTTGTTGTCTACAGGAATCAATTTTTATTCGGTTGGAAAAATATTGATAATTATTTTTTAATAATTCAGCATGTTTTGTGGTTGCCTTATCATATTATTCGGGCAGCGGCCTCTTTCGATTTTGCATTTCATCTAGGTTTACTTTGGGCAATAGCAAGATCTTGGAGGCTTGTTATTGATTCTTTGTCCGATGATATTCAAAACAAAATTTCTGAGATCGAGTTATTCAGAAAATTCAATGAAAAATAACAATATTCTTTGGAACCCTAAATTAAATCCTAAAATAGTTGCGGTAATGCCGGCATACAATGCAGAAAAAACCGTGAAAAAGACTTACAATGATTTACCAAAAGACTTAATCAAAGAAGTAATTTTGGTAGACGATGTGTCTCACGACAAAACCATCGATAAGGCAAAAGCGCTTGGGATTACAGTATATGTTCACAGTAAAAATAAAGGCTACGGAGGAAACCAAAAAACATGCTACGATCAGGCTCTAAAAAGAAAACCCGATGTGGTGGTTATGGTTCATCCGGATTACCAGTATGACTCAAAACTGGTGGGTGTTTTGTGTGAGCCAATCATAAATGGAAGAACCGATATTATGCTGGGATCAAGAATTCAGACACGGAGACAGGTTTTGGCAGGAGGTATGCCGCTTTATAAATATTTTGCCAACCGGTTCTTAACACTTGTAGAAAATTTGGCAATGGGTCTTAACCTTTCCGAATACCACACGGGTTTTAGGGCATTTAAAAGCGAAGTTCTAAAAACTATTCCTTACCATAAGTTTTCTGACGATTTCATCTTTGATCAACAGATATTAATATCCGCTCTCTCTTTTGGGTTTAATATTTCCGATATACCCGTTCCCTGCAAATATTTTAAAGGAGCATCATCGATCAACTTTACAAGGTCAGCCAAATATGGACTTTTGACATTATGGACGGTGACAATTTTCTTGCTCTCCCAGTTAGGTTTTGTCAAAATAAGAATTTTTAAATAACGAAAACTCCGCAATCTTTACTTTGTTAAAATAGAAGTAATGCCCATCCTTAAGCCTTTCAAGAAAGCACCGCTTCCCGATCCACCGTCTTCATTTTTAAAAATTTTAGGGCCAAGTTTTATTCTCTTGGGGTTAGGGTTGGGGTCCGGAGAAATAATCCTTTGGCCGTATCTTGTTTCTAATTTCGGCTTAGGGATTATTTGGGGGGCAATTTTGGGTATTTCATTCCAATTTATCATCAATATGGAGATCGAAAGATACGCACTAGTTAGAGGTGAAAGCATCTTCGTCGGGTTTACTCGGATGGCGAGGTTTTTGCCCATCTGGTTTATTTTCTCGACATTTATAGGATTTGGCTGGCCGGGAATTATTGCCTCAAGTGCAAAGATTTTCGGGCATATTTTGGGAATCGAGTCTTTCCATATATTGGCCATAGGTTTCTTGATCGTTATTGGACTGATTCTGACTCTAGGTCCTGTTTTGTACAAAACAGTAGAAACTTTTCAAAGAACGATAATTCTAGTAGGTGTTCCTTCACTGCTTCTGATTACTTTGGCCGTAGCCTCAAAAAATGATTATCTTGCACTTGCCAAAGGAGCGGTTGGAATTGGGGAAGGTTATTATTTTTTGCCTCAAGGAATTTCACTTCTAACTTTTCTGGCTGCATTTGCATTTTCCGGCGCAGGCGGAAACCTAAACCTGTCCCAGTCTTATTACATAAGAGAAAAAGGTTACGGTATGGGTAAATATGCCCAAAAAATTCAAAGCTTGTTAACTGGTAAGACGAAGGAAGTCGAGTTGGAAGGAACGACTTTTATAATCGACGGGCATGCGATTTCCAATTTTAAAAAGTGGTGGAGGATCATGAATATTGAGCACTTTGTCGTTTTTTTGATAACCGGTATTATTTCGATTTTACTTCTGGCTTTACTTGCTTACACTACTACATTTGGGACACCCGGTAATGCTCCGAGTATCGATTTCATCATAAATGAGGCTCAATCGGCAGGAGCAAATCTTTTTCCAATGGCGTCGGTATTGTTCTTACTTTTAACAGGAACCATGCTTTTTGCCACGCAATTTGCGGTAATGGATTCAACTTCAAGGATTATTTCGGAAAACATCATTCTTACTAACCCTTCAAGATTTTCAACGAGGGCACTTCCAAAAGCATATTATTCTGTTTTGTGGGCACAAATAGTATTCGGCATTTTAGTATTTATGATGGGCATTAAAGATCCGCGGGTTCTGATTACCTTGTCTGCGGTTATAAACGCAATTGCTATGTTCGTGCATATCGGATTGACTTTCTTGCTAAATACCAGAACATTACCGATCCCGACTGTGCCCAGTATTTGGAGAAAATCACTTTTAGTTGGTATTTTTATTTTCTTTGGGGTTTTTTCCTTTTATACGCTTTGGGGTTACTTCTTTAAATAAGTGTCGATCCTACTAAAATTATTATCAAAATACCAATAGTATGAAAGGCAAAAGAAAATAGAAAAAATCTTGTGTACTTGAAATTAACACCCGCAAGCATAAGGATTCCCAGTTCATCCGGCAAGGGAGATGCCAAAAGAAGAGCGGCGATATAGGGCGTAAGCCCGATTACAGTTTTCGAATGAATTATTTTATGGGCAATCCTTTTCGCATACCGCTTTTCAATAAATTGAATATCATCAATTATTTCTTCTTTAAAGAATTTGTAGACTATTGAATTGGCAGCCAGCGAACCTAAGCCTCCTATGAGTGCAACCAAGAAAGGGTTATGCGTTGTTTCTGCAAGCAGAATAAATACGGATGTAGAAATAGCGGCTGTAAACGTAATTGAAAACAAGAAACCTACGAGAAAAGCTGCTGGAATGAAATAAATACTTGAAAAGTAAGAAACCAATATATCTGCAACTGCCGAAGTTTGTATGTAGATGGCAACAGCAACAGATAAGGCGATAATTGAAAAATGCTTAAGAAATTTTCTTTTACGGATTCTATACTCTTCTTGTTCCATCTAACTTGATTATATCGCTACCAGAAGTCTTTTTGCTAAAATTTGAAAAATGAAAAAGAGCTTTCTCAAATTGCCCGGACTTGTTGATGTTCATGTTCATCTCAGGGAACCGGGAGGAATGCAAAAGGAAGATTTTGAAACCGGTACAAAGGCTGCAGTTGCCGGAGGCTTTACACAAATTCTTGATATGCCCAACAACATTCCGCCGACCACAACCCCGCAGGCGCTGGGTGACAAAATCGCAAGGGCAAAAGGCAGAATTTGGTGTGATTTGGGATTTAATTTCGGTGCAGCTAGACAGTCGGCAAAATACTTTAAAAATATATACAAAAAGGTATTTGGATTAAAGATTTATATGAATCAGACAACAGGCCCTTTGCTGATTGATAAGTTTGACAATCAGGATTTTATCTTCAAATCATGGCCAAGCAAATTGCCGATTATGGTTCATGCAGAAGGTGAGATGGTCAAAATTGCCATCAGGCTTGCCAAAAAGCACAAAAAATCAATTCATATTTGTCACGTGACAGCTGATCAGCTGGAAGAAATTGAGAAAGCAAGAAAAGATAAGCTAAAGATTACGTGCGAAGTTTGTCCTCACCATCTTTTTCTGACCGACAATGATATCAAAAGACTTGGGCCTCTTGGCATCATGAAACCACCGTTGTCTTCCGGAAACGATCAGAAAAAACTTTGGCAGAATATTGACAAAATCGATATGGTTGCAACCGATCATGCTCCCCACACGCAAGAAGAAAAGTATGACCAAACGTCCCCAAAGTTTGGGGTGCCCGGCCTTGAGACTGCTTTGCCATTAATGCTCTCAGCAGTCGATAAAGGCCTGTTGACCTTTGAGCGGCTGACTGCAATGATGAGCACTAATCCAAAGAGAATATTTAGTCTGCCTACCCAGCCAGACACTTTTGTAGAAGTTGATTTATCTAAAAAATATAAGCTCTCAAACAAAGGTCTTTTTACCAAATGCGGCTGGACGCCATTTACAGGCATGCAGGCAGGAAGTAAAGTTATAAAAGTAGTAATAAGGGACAAAACCGTATTTGAGAGCAATAAATTTAAAGGTTTTCCCACGGGGAGGGTGATTTGCCCAGTTTTGAAGAATTAATAGAGAGAATGTTCAAGAAGAAAAATTTGCGTATTCTTTTTTTGCTAATAAGCATTATATTACTGGCATCTATTCTTCGCTTCTACAAATTAGGCGTTACCCCCCCCGGGCTTTATTGGGACGAAGTATCCTTGGGCTACAATGCTTATTCAATTCTCAAAACGGCAAAAGACGAACATGGAAAATTTTTGCCGGTTACAAACTTTGCGGCTTTTGGGGATTACAAACCCCCAGGTTATATTTACGCTGCGGTGCCCACAGTTGCAGTTTTTGGTTTAAATGAGTTTGCCATAAGGTTGCCTTCCGCGCTAGCAGGCACAATAGCTGTAGTTCTGACTTATTTTTTAACCCAGAGGTTATTTTCGAAACGTAAAATAGCCCTTTTGGCAAGTTTTTTTCTGGCAATCTCCCCATGGAATATTCATTTTTCAAGGGGAGCATTTGAGGCCAATCTTGCAGCTTTATTTTCGCTTATCGGTATATATCTATTTGTAAAGTTTGCAAAAAACAGGGGATTTTGGATTATTCCCTCGGCATTGTTTTTTGTTTTGGCAGTGAATACATATACGAGCCAGCGTCTATTCGTGCCATTTATCTTGATTGTTTTGTTAATCCAGTTTAGAAAACAAGTATTTAGAAACTTAAAGTGGGTGGTTTTGTCAGCAGTTTTATCTTGCATTATCTCTATACCCCTGCTGCAATTTTCGCTTAAGACAATTGAAGGGCAACTTAGGTTTAACGAAATCACAATTTTTAAAGATCTAGAGCCGATTAATCAATCTATAATCTATAGAAAAGAGGATAATTTTTCAAGATTCGCAGATTTTATCCATAACAGACGCCTATTTTATTCATATGAATATTTGCAAAACTACTTTGATGCTTTTAGTCCTACGTTTCTGTTTACAAAAGGTGACCCTAACCCTCGTCTTTCAATTCAAGAAATGGGACAACTTTATTATTTCGATTTGTTTTTTGTTTTAGCCGGAGTCTATTTTTTAATATCAAAACGTTACAAGTATTCATTTCTAATATTATCGTGGGTTTTAGTTTCCCCTTTAGGTCAGGCGACTACTAAAGAAACGCCGCATGCACTAAGAATGGCTCACATTCTACCAACTTATCAAATACTATCTGCCATCGGCCTGAACGGTATTTTTTTGAATTTAAAATTTAAGCTAAAATCAAAATGGTTAGTGGTTTCTTTAGTGTCGATTTCTGTCATGGTTCTTATGTTTTATTATTTACATATTTACTACGGTCATTGGCAAATAAGTTATTCTGGTCAGTGGCAATATGGTTATAAGGAAGCTGTTAAAATTACAGAGAATTATTACTCTAGTGTTGATAATATTTTTGTTACCGAAGCTGCAGGTAGGCCTTATGTATATTTTCTCTTCTATATGAAATATGATCCCAATACATACCAAAGAGTATCAGAGGTCGAAAGAGATGAGCAATTTTTTCTGCATGTCAAAAGTTTTGACAAATTCGTTTTTGGAGATACAGAGCCTGGACCTGTAAAGCAGAATTCTCTTTACATACTAAGTCCTAATAATTTACCCAAAGGCGCAGCAAGAATAAAAACAATTTATAACCTTGAGGGGAATCCGGTATTTGATATAGGAATACTTTAAAAGATGAAGTCGAAATTTAATATCATATTTTGGGCAATTTTGGTCTTTTCTTATTTTTTTACTAGATTAGTTAATTTAAGCCTGATTCCTATTTTTACGGATGAGGCAATCTATACTTTTTGGACACAGGTTGCACTAAACGACCCTGCACAGCGCTTCATATCGCTTCAGGACGGTAAACAGCCGTTATTTATCTGGCTAGCAGCTATTTTGCAAACATTCGTTTCCGATCCTCTGATTGGCTCAAGATTAGTTTCGGTGTTTGCGGGGTTTGGATCAATAATTGGAATATATTTTCTGGGAAAAGAATTATTCCGGGGAAAAGTCGCAAAAATTGCAGCCGTTTTATATCTAATCCTGCCCTTCACACTTCTTTATGACAAGCTTGCACTTTTTGATTCACTTTTGACTATGTTTGGAATTTACGCGGTATTTTTCACTGTAAAAATGATAAAGGAACCAAAGCTTGATAATGCATTACTTTCTGGTTTTGCAATTGGTGCTGCGATGATAACGAAATCAACCGGCAGCTTTTTCTTATACCTTTTGCCATTTTCGTTGGTTCTTTTTAATTTTTCGAAAAAAGATTGGAAGCAGAAACTCATAAGGTGGATCGGGTTTTCTGCAGTGACATTTGTAATTGCTCAAGCCTTTTACAATTCGCTTCGGCTTTCGCCGCTTTTTTATATTATCGAGCGGAAAAATTATGAGTTTATCAGGCCAATCTCTGTTGTTATAAGGGATCCCTTTTTACATTTTTATTCTAACGCGCAATCTCTCTTGGGGTGGCTAATATCATACAACGGTGTTTTTCTTTTTATAATTTTTTTGTGCGCAGTATATTGTGGTATTTCCCAAAAAGACCGGCGTATCTTATATCTTTCTATTTTGTTTATTGTTCCCTTTTTTGCTGAGTCATTTTTTAATCAAATTTTGTATCCGCGGTTTATACTTTTTTACTTACCACCGGTAATTTTGGCTGTTTCCTGGGGATTTGTAAATTTTATGGGAGTAAGTTCCAAGTGGAACAAAATTCTGATATTTATCTTTGCTGCATCAATCGTATTACCGGCTGTAAAATCCCTTTTGATTCTTACTAATCCTCCAAATTCAAGAATCCCTGAAAGCGATGCAAATCAATACTTTAATGACTGGCCGGCGGGTTACGGAGTTAGGGAGGTCGTAGAAATTCTGGCAAACGAATCTAAGGATAAAGAAGTTTATATCGGCACCCAAGGTACATTCGGCTTATTTCCTTATGCTTTAAATATTTATTTCAGGGATAACCAAAACCTGCATGTTTTTTCATATTGGCCGGTTGACCCAGAAAATTTACCTTCAGAAATTTTAGAATATGCAAAAAGCCACAAGACTTATTTTGTATTCAACGAAAACCAAAAGGAAATTAAAAATCCGAATCTTTCACTCGTTGCCAAGTATCAAAAAGGTATAGGTAATAGTTTTATGCGGCTTTATGAGGTCTCTCTCGTGCAATGAGAAAAGCACTTTTTATTGCTATTTTGTTTCTTTGCCTAACTCTAAGATTTTATAAGATAACCCAAGTGCCAGCCAGCCTCAACTGGGATGAGGCAAGCAACGCTTACAACGCGTATTCGATCCTAAAAACGGCAAAAGACGAATATGGAAATTTTCTTCCTTTGGTAAATAGGTCTTTTGACGATTATAAGCCGCCTGCTTATATGTATCTTACAATTCCCAGTGTTTGGATTTTCGGTTTGTCTGAATCCGCAGCAAGATTGCCGTCTGCAGTTTTTGGCGTTCTTACATGTGTGGTTGTTTTTTTCTTGGTAAAAAAGTTAACTGGCAGTGACGCTGTTTCTTATATTTCTTTTTTCCTTCTTTCAATAACTCCCTTGCATATCCAATTTTCAAGAGTGGGGTTTGAAGCCAATGTTGGTTTATTTTTTGTGGTTTCTGGATTTACATTTTTACTTTATGCAATCAGGAAATACCCGCTTAGACTAAATAGTTATATCCATTTTTTAATCTCAGCGCTTTTTTTTGTCTTAAGTTTTTACAGTTACCATGCATACAGGATAGTGGCTCCGGCAATGATTTTTTCATTTTATGTAGCTTTCAGAGAAAAAATTCATGAATTTCCTAAAAAATTTATATTCATATATTTGATTGTAATTTTAGGATTGACCGCGCCGCTTTTTTTGACACTTCCCAAAGAAGCGTTTTTAAGCCGATTTGAAGCAACTTCTCAAAAGGCCCAAAAAAAGGATATTGAAAGATCTATTGAATTCCTCGACCAGGATCAAGATAAAGCTTTCTTCCTTGGGAAATTTATTCACAACAGGAGAATTGAAATTGCAAAAACTTACACGTCAAATTATCTTTCCCATTTTAATCTAAATTTTTTATTTCTTGAAGGCGACGGGGAACTACGCCACCATGTACAAAATGTGGGGCCGCTATTTTTGTTTCAGCTGCCGCTTTTGATTTACGGTTTCTTGCGCTTTTTCCAAAAAATTGACAAAGGTAAATTATTTATCCTTTCTTGGCTTCTGATTGCCCCCGCCGGAGCAATTGCCGGGTCAGAAGTTCCCCATGCAATCAGAAGTTATTCAATGGTGATCCCTCTTACGATTATTACATCTTTCGGTTTTGTCGAGCTAAACAAAATAGTCAGGTACAAAAAAATCTACGTTTATGTTGTTACTTTTATAATTTTCCTTTCATCTTTAATGTACTTTCATGAATATTTCAAGCATTACCCCATCTATTCCGCACCGTCATGGCAGTTTGCCACTAAGCAGGCGGTTCTGATTACAAAAAGTTTGGAGGACAAATACAGCCAGATAACAGTTGACTCGCAAAACATAGAGCAGGCATACATTTTCTGGCTTTTTTATACTAAGTATGATCCGGCAAGTTATCAAAGAAATGGTTCCAGGGAAAGTTTTGGCAAATACGTATTTGGGAATAATCCGCCTTCCGGTAAGTCGAGCCTGTTTGTTACCAACAATCTCCCCTCAGATTTTAAGAAAATTGATACAATTTATTTCCCGGATGGAGAAAAGTCTATAGAGATAGGGAGCAAATTATGAAAAAGTTAAAAATTTCCGCGGCATTGGCAACTTTCAACGAAGAAAAGAATATCGTTGACTGCATAGATTCTCTGAAGACTTTTGCCGACGAAATAGTGGTGGTTGACGGCTCGTCGGTTGATAGAACACAAGAACTTGCAGAAAGACTGGGCGCGAAAGTTATTAAAACAACAAACAAACTGATGTTTCATATCAACAAAAACATGGCTTTCAAAAATTGCAAAAATGAGTGGATTTTTTACATAGATGCCGACGAAAGGGTGACAGAAGAGCTTGCCATGGAGTTAAAACTGACAGCCAGGCAAAATCCTTCAGAGAATGGCTTTTGGGTAAATCGTAAAAATTGGTTTCTGGGCGGGTTTTTAACCAAAGGGGGAGCCTATCCGAATCCGGATATAAGATTTTTCAGGAACGGTAAAGGGAGGTTGGCCGAAAAAAGTGTCCATGAGAAACTGGATGTAGAAGGCAAGGTTGGTAATCTTAAAAATGATCTTATACATCTTGCTGATCCAACTTTCGAAAGATACCTAACTCGTGCGAATCGATATACGGATTTAACTGCAGATGATATTAAATCAAAAGATCCCGGTAAGGGAATATGGCCAATTATCTACTATATGATTTTTAAACCAATTTTTACGTTTTCGAATATTTATTTTAGGCATAAGGGTTATCAAGACGGTTTTCGCGGATTTGTCTGGGCAGTTTTTTCAGCGGCTCATCACTACTATGCATACGTTAAGTATTGGTCAGAGGAAAGGTAACCATTAGTCTCGATTTGCCCACTTGTAATTGTTTGTAAAACTTGCTAACAATTTTATATAGTCGTCTAATAACGAATATATCAGAGGAGCGCCATCCCGATTGTATCGGGAGGCGACCTGCTGATATAGACTAATTTTAAAGGAAGGAGGCAAGCCTAAATGGCTAAGAAGAAGAAAAAGAAGTCAAAGAAATAAAATAAAGATCTTGCAAGATCTGCCCACCTCAACGAGTTTAAAAGGCCACGTAAGGTGGGTTTTTGTTTGGTTTGATCATTGCAAGGTGATCTGCGTATATATGCTGATATATAATCGACTGGATGAGGATAGCGATTGACATAAGTCCTTTAAAAACCGGCCATGAATCGCGGGGGATTGGTGCCTATACCAAGAATTTGGTTGAGGAATTCAAGAGTGAAAAATGGGATTTTGATTTCGTTTTTTTTGATGGTAAAAATTATCCTGCAGATGTCGACCTTGTCCATTACCCTTACTTTGATCTATATTTTCGGACTTTACTCTTAAGAAGAGACAAAATTCGAATTGTAACTATCCATGATGTGATTCCTCTAGTGTTTCCACAGCATTATCCGGCAGGTATAAAAGGCAGGATTAACTTCTTTTTCCAAAAAATTGCCCTCAAAAATGTCGATGCCGTAATTTGCGATTCTAAAACCTCAAAAGAAGACATAGCAAGTAAACTTCCAGTTCCAAAAAGCAAGATCCATGTAGTGTATCTGGCGGCGTCTTCAAGCTTCAAAAAAATTGATGATCAAAAATTCTTAAATGAAGTTTCTAGCAAATATAAATTACCTAAAAAATTCGTGCTTTATGTCGGTGACGTTAATTGGCATAAAAACATCGAAAATATGCTTAAAGCTGTCAAAATTTCAAATATAGATTTGGTGATGGTGGGCAAGGCTCTGGTAGATGACAAAATTCCCCAAACAAGAGCAATCAACTCTCTTATTGGGAAGCTGGAACTGAATAAACAAATTATCAAAACAGGATTCATAGAAGAGGATGATCTTGCGGCAATTTATAATTTGGCAAAATTAACATTATTGCCTTCATATTACGAGGGTTTTGGTTTGCCGGTTTTAGAAAGTATGGCTTGCGGAACTCCCGCAGTCGCGTCCAATGTTTCATCAATTCCGGAAATTTCCAAAGATAATATCTTTTTTTGTGATCCAGCTGACCCGCAGGATATTGCAAAGAAAATAAAAGAAGTATTTGGCCTTTCGCCCCGTAAGCTGGATGGCTTGTCGCAAAAAATACAAAAAGAATCTGAAAAGTATTCTTGGCACAGAGTTGCTGCAGAAACTGCAAATGTCTATCGTTCTGTCATAAACTTCCGAGGGCGGTGAGCCCTCGGTATTATTCTTTAAGTTTACATGAGCGAACAAAATGTTCTGGTTCAGAAGTATATATTCGCTCTTGCGTTTTTCGACCAATCCAGACTTGGCGGCATTCTGTGAGCGAATTTAAACAAGTGAGAGTCCCAACTGCTTTTTTACACGAGAGAAATTAGTTTTCTGAGTTTCGATTGTCAATCGTCAATTGTCAATGGTACTATTTCCATATGAGTTTTTACCTTTTGCTTCTTGTGAGCGTGTTTTCAAACGTCACGGCCAATATTCTTCTCAAAAAAGGAGTTACCTCCTTTGGTGGATTGTCAGGCCAAAAATCGCAATTATTTATAGAATTAACAAAAGCTGCAACGAACCCTTTTGTTATTTTGGGAGTCGTACTTTACGGGTTTTCTTTCCTAATATGGCTAAGAATTTTAAGTTTTAATGATTTATCACGGGCATATCCGATTTTTGCCACAATTGTTTTTCTCCTTACCACCGCAGGATCTGTAATTTTTTTAAATGAAAATGTTTCTTTTTTAAGGTTAATAGGCATTGGTATTATGCTTTTGGGTATTTTTCTTGTTGCCCGCTACTAGTTAAAGTGAAAGTTGTTATAGTTGTTCCCGCTTTCAATGAATCTCCGGTAATCTACAATGTTCTGAAATCGATTCCAAAAAAAATTAATGGGGTTTCCTTGATAGATGTAGTGGTTGTGAATGATGGATCAAGCGATAATACTCAATCCGAAGTACAAAGGGCGGGATTTCCAGTAATTAACCATGCCATAAATCGCGGCTTGGGAGCTGCAATTAAAACCGGAATAGCGTATGCAAGTGCAAAGAAAGCCGATATTATGGTGACATTTGACGGCGATGGTCAGCATGAACCTTCCGACATTGAAAAAATCATTTTGCCGATTGTCCAAAAAAAGGCAGATTTGGTGATCGGTTCGCGCTTCAAAAAATCAAAAAATGTTCCACTCGACAGATTTTTTCTTAATTGGTTTGCCAACTTTATTACTTTACTGCTCTATGGTGTCGTAACGACAGATTCACAATCGGGGTTGCGCGCTTTTAGTCAAAAAGCCCTAGATGTTGTCGATTTTAAGGGAGAACGGATGGATTTCTCTTCAGAAATCTTGCTTGAGGCCAAAAGAAACAATTTAAAAAAAGCCGAGGTGCCGATAAAAGCAATTTACACGGAATATTCCCGAAAAAAGGGGCAGAAAAATTTAAATGCCATTCCTACTTTCGCAAGATTTCTAGTTAGACTACTAAGATAGTATAATACTTCCGTTCAGCTGTAATTTTTCAAAAATTTATGTTTACGGCAATCCAAATTTTACTTCTCGCATTTGTAATCTTTGCAATAAGTCGAGTTTATTTAAGGCTAAAAGAAAAAGTTATTTCCACAAGAGTGGCCATTTTTTGGTTTTTGATTTGGATGGCTGCTTTAGTCGGAAGGGGAGTGGATATTATCGTTTACATTTCCTTGGCGCTTCTTTTCTATTTGGTTTTCAGGATTTATGTGATGATTGAGGATTTAAGACATCAGATTACCTATCTTGTTCGCGAAATTGCTCTTTCCGGCTCTTCCAAGAACCGCAAAAACCGCAAAAAGCCTAAAAAATGAAGATTCTTCTTGTGACTGAATTTTTCCCAACAGGGAGGGATTTGAGATTTTCAGGCGGGGTCGAGGCAAGAACATATTATGTTGCCAAGTATTTGGCAAAAAATCACAAGGTTTTCATTTTAGCCTCTTTATCGCCCGGAACTAAAAGCAGAGAAAAAATATCAAACATTGACGTTCTTAGAGTTGGCCCGAAAAGAGTCTACACTGCGTCAGTTGGCCATTTTGCATCAAGACTTAAGTACATTAAAAATGCAGTCGAAGTAGGAACCAGCATCAACGCAGATATAGTGGAGGGAGGAAATTATATATCTCATTTTATTGCCAAAAGCATATCTTTAAGAAAAAATATTCCTGCGGTTGCATGGTATCCCGATGTTTGGCTCGGCGATTGGCTCAAAAATGCAAAGTTCTACGGAATATTTGGCGAAATTCTCGAAAGATACAATTTGTTCAGAGGGTTTGATGCTTACATTGCAATATCCAAAAAAACGCAAACGCTTCTTTCTAAATACACAAAAAAAAAGATCCATTTGATTTATTGTGGCGTGGATCATCAGGAATTTTCTAAAAATAAAAAAAAATCTCAAAATCCCACAATATTGTGTATTTCAAGGCTTATTTCTTATAAAAATATAAAGACGCTTGTGCTTGCCTTTGCTCACTTGTCCAATTCGTACCCTAGTGCCATATTACAGATAGTTGGTGAAGGGCCGGATGAAAAAAACTTAAAAAACCTAGTTGACAATTTAAAAATTAAAAGAAAAGTGAAATTTTTTTCAAATTTGCCGAGGGAACAATTGATTTCATTGATAAAATCATCTTATGTTTTCAGCTTGCCAAGCAAAGTTGAAGGATTCGGTATAGTTACCATTGAAGCAGCAGCGGCTGGAGTGCCGTATGTGATCAGTAATATACAGGTCCATAAGGAAGTCACTAGGATGGGCATGGGAGGTTTTTTAGCAGATCCGACATCGTCAATAGATTTTTCAAATAAACTGTCAAAACTTCTATCAAACAAGCAGCTGTATCTCAGAAAGAGTCAGCAGGCTAGGCAGTTATCCAAAATCTACGATTGGTCCAAAATAGCGGTCGAAACCGAAAAAATATACAAATCTTTAATTAACAAAAAATGAATAAGGTATTAGTAACTGGAGGAGCCGGTTTTATTGGATCACATCTAGTAGATTGGTTGGTGGAAGAAGGTTATAAGATAATAGTCGCAGATGATTTATCAAGAGGAAGGTTAGAAAATGTAAATACAAAAGCAGATTTTGAAAAAACAGACGTCACATCGAAAAAATTTCCAGAGTTAATGAAAAAAATTAAACCTGACGCAGTTTTTCATTTAGCCGCGCAATCTGACATTGGCCAGTCACTGAAAGATCCCCAAAAAGATATTTCAATTAATTTTTTGGCAACACAATCATTACTTGAGCAGGCAAAAGTTTTAAAGATTAAAAAAATAATCTTCGCCTCGTCGGCCGCTGTATATGCAGAGTCAAAAAAATTGCCGGTTGATGAAGAAGATATCAAAGAGCCAATATCGCTGTATGGGGTAAGTAAATTATGCAGCGAATATCTACTTTGTAATTATCATAAGATTCACGGTTTGCCGTATGCATCATTGAGATTTGCCAATGTTTATGGCCCAAGACAAGACACGAGGACTGAAGGAGGAGTGGTCGCAATTTTCATAGATAAGATTTTAAAAGCTGACAAAGCAATTATTTTTGGAGACGGTACACAAACTCGGGATTTTATCTACGTTGACGATGTTGTTAGTGCTTGCCTTTTGGCTTTAAACAATGATGTGATCGGCGAATTTAACATTGGTACCGAAAGTGAAACATCCGTTCTTGATCTGTACAGCAAATTGTTGAAAATTTCTGGCTCAAGAAGCAACAAGATGTTTCGGACAGCACCCAATTTGGAAGTTAAAAGA
>Ga0209210_1001662_pt1 | contig 18024 bp, 15 predicted proteins | sample RifGroA1_FD_183991 | JGI IMG/M metagenome (GOLD analysis project Ga0209210, IMG submission 183991) | Contaminated groundwater microbial communities from Rifle, Colorado, USA - Rifle Groundwater A1 (SPAdes) (version 2) | ecosystem: Environmental > Aquatic > Deep subsurface > Groundwater >...
TTTGAAAATGATGCAGATCATTATGTAAGAATTGGGGAGATTAAAAATCAATTTGAATCTTCAAGAGTAGTAAATGAAAATTTTGGAAATAGTTTAGTATTATTAGATAAACCAATAATATTATCTAATGATGGAATTTTAGATACTAGAAAAGAGGGAACAATAGAATTTTGGACATCACCATTATTTGATACGGGAAATGATCCAAATAATAGATTTTATTTTGATGCTTACAGCGCGGTAACAGTTGATTCTATAAGTACTAATAATACTTCGGTTAAATTGAATGCGCCTGCCAGCTCAATTTTAAAAGTTGTTCTTAAGGGCGGCGATCCAGCAGTAGATTATTTTGCTGGTGGTAAGTTAGAAATTGATACACAGAATGCAATACAGGAGTCTCAGACTAGCGTATCAAATAGTATGGCTATTATCTCGCAACCAGCCTTACAAATTATTTCTGTTAAAATTGTTGGAGATGCTACTGATAGAGATTTTTTTGGTTCTGGAACACTTGGAAGCGATAGAAAAACAATTTATTTAGGAAATATTCTTCCGGGGTCTAGTTTGCCGCTTATAATTACTTATCAGCCAGCTGCTAGTAAAAGTAATAAACTTAATACCCAAGTAATTAGATTAAATAAAAAATTACCAAATCAAAACTCTCATGTCCAAATTACATATTTACCAAAAGGAGTTCAAGGGGATAGAATTTCTATTTATAAAGATACTTATGGATTTATAAATTTTGGAATTTCTGCATCTGGTAAAGATTTTGTGGTAAGAGCACCAACAAGATGGGTAAAAGACAGTTGGCATAGAGTGATGGCAAGCTATAAAATAAATGGCGGGCTTGGTCAAGATGAAATGAGACTATTTGTTGATGGTTATGAATATACAAATACTACAATTGGTTCAAGTATATTATTTGGAGACTTTCCAATTGTACTTGGCTCCTCAGTAACTAGTGATGGATATTTTATAACTGATAATATCAGGTTTAAAGATTCAATTAATCAATTAGTTATTGGCGCACAATATAATAAACAATATCCAATATTTAATTTATTAGATAATTTTAGAATAAGTAATATTTCTAGACCAGTTTATTCGCCATATGGAGAACCGATAGATATAAATTATAGTAATAATTTGAGCGTAGCTTTCCCTGTAACTCCAGACTTATATACTACTTATTTATTAGATTTTTCGGAATCATTAGTTAAAGCTGAAGAATTTACTGTACTTAAAAATAGAGAAAATGGTAATTTTGATTTTTCAATTAATATTCTAGATTCTTTCGGTATAGTTAGTAGCAGTTTGAAAGTTCAAGAAGTATTAGAAAAGTTAATAAAAACCCTTAAGCCAGCAAACAGCAGGGTGTTTATTTCGTATACAAAATGAGAAAATAATGACAAAACGAATTCCAGTTTCAGCCCCACAGAGCATATGGTTTGATGGAAGACAGGTTGATGATACTGATCTTACATTAGAACAACAGCATAATGATACCATTCAATCTGGTGTGATAAATAATCATATTGGAACTGGAGTTATTCCAGAAGTATTAGAGCAGCCAATTTTGTTTGACTCAACATTAGTATCTGGATATGTAGACGGCTTAGCTATTAATACTCAAACTCAACCATCAGATACGAATTTTGGCAATCAATTAGAAATTGAATTAATTGGCTCAGAAGTTGCTGGAAAAAAGACTGTTAAAGTTGCTATAATAGGATTAGACTTTGAAAGTAATTTGCAATATGAAACATTTGTATTTAAAACAAATGAAATTCAAATTAGTAAAAGACATTTTACTCAAATATTAGTTTTATTATTTAATGATTTGGTTGGAGATCCATTATTATCATTTAATCTTGGTGGAAAAATTATAATCAGAGAAACAAAGCCAGTTTCCTTATCAAGAAGCACTATGATGGTGTCTCAAGACATTGAGCCAAATTTGTTTTTTAGAGACTTCTTTGTGAGTGGGGCTGCATCATTATCATTATTATTGCAAGCAGCAATGCCTTTATATAATATAGATAATTTAGAAATTTATACAGATCCAAAAGATAATAAAATTTTAGCAGCCGATGATGTTATAACTCAAATTGGTCAAAAATTTATTGCATCAACAAATAATATACAAAAAGTTACATTATTATTATCTGTTCAAAACTTAATAACACCAGCAGATTTGGTCTGGACTGGCGATTTAATTATAAGTATTTACCCTCTTCAATCTAATATTGATTGTCCAACAGATGTTGTTCCCAATCTTCCAATAGATTTTTCTCCATCAAATATACCATCAGCTCAAGTTAGTATTGATTACAACTCTTTATTAGCATCTGGTCTTACTTTAGATTCAGTTCCTCAACCAATTGATTTTATATTTAGTAATAGTTCTGTGGCATCTGGAAATATAATAGTGCCAGGAAATTATTATGCCGTAACTGTTAAACGTTCAGGATCAGCAAGTAATTGTGATATATTAATGGCAGTTGGCAATAATAGAATTACAGATTCTAGATTAACTGTATTTACAGGATCATTATGGGTTGATTTGCCTGATGAAGATTTGTGGTTTAGAATTTATACTGATGCTGCTAAAGTATCAGATGGACAAGCATATGATGCTGGATTCGGAATTACAATACCAAAAATTATTGAAGATCCAACTACATTAGCAAATGTTGATCATTGTGTTCAAGGAATACAATTCGTAGGAAATAATGTATTTAGAGGAGTATTGGCGGCAGTAACAGAAGAAAATACCCCTATATCAGATCAAAGAACTGGGCAGCCAGTTTATTCAAGAAAAGAATATGTTCCCCAAGTTTCATTATTAAATAGTCTTGATATTGTTAATTTAGAATCAACATCAGATCCATTATTACTTGGAGCGATAACAGATCAAAATATTAAATTTTTTGACTCAACAACATCAAGCATTATTTCAAATTTGCACAGTGCTTCTATCATAAATAACGAAGTTCTTATTAAAGTAGTGGAAGATTCAACAGATGCTGGCAGATATGATACCACTGTAAATTTATTAGAAACAAGCTTATTAAGAGGAGACTTTGTTGGCGCGAAGATTTTCCCTAATTCAAATAATACCACGGCTTATTATCGTGTTGCAGAAGCAAGACTTTGCACCATGATCCTTGGCGATGTTAATGGGGATGGAATTATAGATGAATCAGATATGACTTTATTAAATAGTTATATTGGATATAATCTTAATACCGGTCTTCCAGTCACTACATCCATTACTACTGATGGATATACAACTACATTTACAAATGGCTATACCACATATGAGAGTGTATTTTCAAATAATTATGCTGTAACTTTTCAAGTAATAGATCCTATTACAGGAACTGTAATGGCAAGCGGAACAGATGGTATATTAGTTGCTCATCCAACTGATCCAAGACTTGGGCAATTTACAAGCGCATCTGTAAATTTTAATACTGTAATTGGCTTGGGTGGAACAAAATTAGTAATATTAGATACGTTGCCAGTAGAAAATTATGGCGGATTTGATATCACTTCTATAGACATATTATCTGATGTAATTACAATTAGAAAAGTATACCTTACTACAGAGACGTTGCAGCAAATGTTTAGGGCAGATCTTGATGGAGACTTTGTTATTACAAATATAGATGGTTATCTATTAAGAGAGTATTTAGATAGGGTTCCGGTATCAGGCGCGCCAACAACTACATACCCTGCCCCAACCACTAATCCTTATACTAAAATTGGAACTACATTTAAAGTTCTTAAATTAAAGCTTGAAGATTTTAGTGGCAGAAATGATGATTATACTACATTGGGCGCCGGACGCTCTGATCTTACTACTGGGTTGCACTCTGTAACTGATATATTTTTAGCTGATGGTTATTATGCTTTGCATGATTTTTATACATCTCCAGTTCCTATTTTATTCCAAAAGCAATTAAGTTGGGACGAATCTCTTGTTGTATCAAATTCAAGACCAAAATTAGTACCAAGTATTTATTCTACATCAACCGGATTCACTAGCAATAATTGTACTCTTGATGGAATTATTTGTAATCTTTATCCATCTCAACCAGATTATAATAGTGGGAGAATCGATTATTTCATACCTAATAATTTGATTATTGGAGAAGGTGGAGAATTACAAAGATCAGATGGAAACTTCTATAAAGTAGATTTTGAAGTTGGAACAATTGTTCTTGAAATTCCAGATGGTATTTTTGCAAACGAAAAAACTATTAATATTTTAGAAGATTTCATCGCATCTACTGTTGATGGAAGTGGAAATTTAACTGGTATAACTGCATTGGGTTTCCCGGCAATGAAATTCGCTGATTGTTCTTTAGTTACTTCAAATGCTCTTGCAAATGACCAATTAAGATTCTCAGTATCTGTTCAATCATTCTCTCCAAATACAAATGGGCTATCTTCTGATGGATATTATGGAGCCATAGTAGATGGTAAAATGGGAGTATCAGTTGATTATACAACTGGATTATTAACTCTTAATTTTACTAATTTGTATCAAGATACAATAATGACAACTTTAAGTACCAAGTTGCAAATAAATGTATTCTTAAAGAAGGGCGGATTTAATAACACACCATTGTTTGTTGATTCTACTAAAGTACAAAATATGTTAGAATTAATAAGCGTATTTAGTGGAATAGGCGGCGGACCATCAACACTTGTAGATTTGGAAGATGATACAACCGGAATACTACCAATACTTCATGGTGGTACTGGATTAAATGCAGTTGGCGTATCAGGAACAGTATTAACAAGCAATGGAAGCAGCTTGAGCTATGAATTTGTTATTAGCAGCAATGTTACATATACTGCAACAACGCCAGCACATTGGGCAGGTACCGCTCCAACTAATGTACAAGATGCTATAGATAGAATGGCAGCACTTCTTTATACATTAAATGGATCTGTAGCAATACCTTAATTAAAATTATTTTATACCTGAAGCTTGCGATATATTCTAGTTCAGGTATAAAATGAAAATATGTTGGTTTGGCTTTATGGGGAAGAATCACTCGTGGAGTGTGGTTGCTCAAAATATTTCTAGAGAATTAATTAGATTGGGTCATCATGTTGATTTATTTTCAACAAATGGTATTTCTAATTTTCCAGAAGATCTTAAAAGTAATCTTAAAGGATTTTCAGAAGAAAATCAAAAATATACTCCAGAAGAGTATAGAGATAATGTATCTAACAAATTAGAAAAAAATTATGATATGCAGTTATCCTATACTGCAATGATTAATTTCCAACATTATTTTGTAAGAGGGACTTCTAATAGATTTGGTATTTGGAATTATGAAACGACAGTATTACCAAAATCATTTGCTAAAGCCAGTTTTAGTATAGATAAAGTAATTCCATCATCACAGTTTTCTAAAAAAATATTTATGGATAATGGAATTCCAGAATCTCGTCAAGTAGTAATACCTCATGGCATTCATTTAGATAGATTTAATAGTCTTGGAAAGTATCCATTAAAAACTAATAAGAAATATAAAATACTTGCAAATATCGCTCAACCACATTTGCGCAAAAATATACCAGGATTATTAGAGGCTTATGGTAGAGCGTTTACTAAGGCTGATGATGTTTGTTTAGTATTGAAAATTTCAAAGAAAAGCCCAAATGCACAAATGGATATACCATTTGGACAAATTTTTGAAAATTGGAAATCAAAATATAAAAATCATGGAGAAGTTGAAATTATCGATCATTTTATTATAGATATCGAGCCTCTTTACAACGCATGCGACATTGTTTATACTATGGCGCACGCGGAATGTTTTTGGATGCCGGGGCTTGAGGGCTTCGCTGCTAATAAGGTGGTTGTCGCGCCCCGCTATGGCGGGCAATTAGAATATATGAATGATGACAATTCTATATTAATTGATGGCAAAGAGATTAGGGCAGATACCAGAATGCAATATTGGGAGCCTTCGCCTTACGCCAGAGTATTTGATCCAAATATAGATCAGGCGGCAAGAAAGCTAAAAGATTTAATTGATAATTATGGAGACTATCATTCTAAATTTTCTCCTAAAATGAAAGAACTTGTACCACAATATACTTGGAGAAGTGTTGCTGAAAAATTTGTAAATTTGTGCAAATAAAACTAATATTTTACCATCTTATTATGATTATTAATAAAATTTTAAGAAAAGCCTGCTTATATGAATACAAATCATTATTGTCGTTGGCAGCAATTAAAGACAATGATGAATTTGAACGTTTTTATAACTTTTTTAATCAATTTTTAGTTAGTAATAATAATCCAATTGTTGATCAACATGAATTTAAAAATTGGTTTTATCTTAATAAATCCATTTTAGATAAAACAAATATAGATTCTTATTCTCTATCGCTTAATACCGATGGAACATTACAAGGATTAACATATAATGCGTTAAATAAATTTATTATTCATTTAAAAAATAAATTTGGTATTTACAATGATTTAAATAAAGATGATTTAAATTTAGTTCAAGAATCTATTTTACAAAAAACAGAGAATATACCAAATTTATTTATTATAGAGTATAATCTGAAGAATACTTATTCTTCAGATGCTTGGAGCAAATATTTGGATAAGGAAAATTCTTTTCTAGGACCAGTGTTAAAGGCATTAAATTATCAATTTGGTTTTAACGATATATTATCGTTTATTTCTAATAATAAAAAAACATTAGAGCAAATAAGACATCAATGTTATAAGCGTCCAGAATTTTTAGGTAGTGGGGCAGATGGGTCTGCATTTGATATAGGCGGCGCGAAGATTTTAAAATTCTTTCAAAATAAAAACGCTTTTGAACATGCTGCCAAATCAATGAAAAGATTACACAAAACTCCAGAACTTGGAAAAAATGAACCCATGATATATGATGTTGGCGTTATATCTGATGATGATCGTCAAGTTTATTATTATATAATGGAAAGAATGCCAACTGTTATGTCGGCACAACCATATTCTATCAAAAGTATATATTCTGATATGAGAATTGATATTGAAAATTATTATAGAAATAATTATGAAAAATTAAATATGAATTTAATTCAAGAAAAAATTGAGTCTAACCCGCAAATAGTTAAAAAGTTTTTAGAAGAACAATCATTGATATTAGAAAAGATATTAAATAATAAATATAAATATAGTAGTAATTTACATTCTTTTAAAGAACATAATAAATTATCTGATGGCTGGTTAAAAGATTTTATTCAAGAATTTCTTTTTAAACTACTTACTAATAGAGACGATTTGCATTCTGGCAATGTAGGCACAACTAATTATGGCAAATTAAAATTCTTTGACCCTGTGTATGATTAAAAATATTTGAAAGAGTATAAAGTAAGATGAAGCCTAAAATTATTTCTATTACAAAAATAGACAACTTAAAATATAAAGACAGCCAATTATATCCCGGAATTTATACATCATGCCCTTGTTGTAATGGTGATATTGTTTATGGTATGATATCATGTCCCGATGGACGTGAAGGTTGTTGTGTGGCTCATTATGGTTTTGGATGTATTTCTTGCAAGACTGTATATGATGTAAAATATGAATTGCCAGATGATGGTAAACCTAAAGAACCATTTAGAGTTTTTGAAGAAATTGGAATTGGTATGATTAATACTAATGGATTGAAAAAATTAAAATTATCATCAATAAATGAAGATATTGTAGTATTGGGACCTGATGACACAAATAAACCATTACTTGGTTTTACTATGACTGAGAAAATTGGCATTGGAGTTTCTAGCCCTACAGGATTTAGAAGAATCTTAAATAAGATAAAATCCTATTTCTCTAAAAAATCTAAAACGGTTTTATATTAAATGAATAAAATATTATCAATAGTTATACCGGTATTTAATAAATTTGCATTTACAAAATCATGTTTAAATGATTTAAGTAAATTGCCAAACGATCATGAAATTATTGTAGTTGATAATGCATCAACAGATGAAACTAATAAAGAATTGGCTGGCTCCAAAGAAATAGTTTATATAAAAAACTATGTGAATGAAGGGTTTGCCAAAGGTTGTAATAAAGGATATTATAATTCTTCTGCTTCAAATATTTTATTTTTAAATAATGATATTAGAGTTAAGTCTAATCATGACAATTGGACTAAAGTATTAATTGATAATTGTAATGATGCATTAGTTGGTCCAACAATGGGGCAATTAGATAAAGATTTGAATTTTGTTAGAGAGTCAAATGGATATTTAGATGGCAATTCATATATGTCTGGTTGGTGTATAGCATCTTCTAAAGATATATGGAATAAACTGAATATTTCTAATAATAATGAGATATTTAGTGAAGAGTTCTTTTGTTATTTTGAAGACACTGACTTATCTTTTCGTGCAAAAGAGCTTAAAATACCATTCAAGGTAGTAAATATACCTGTTGTACATTTTGGCAAAATTAGTAGTCAGCAATTAAATACTCATATTTTGTATAAAAATGCGCGAAATATTTTTCTAAAAAAATGGAAAAAACTTATAAAAAAATAAATAAAGAATATTATCTTAATGAGTGTAAACAATATGCGATAACAAAAAATGGAAAATGTTTATCAGATGATTATAAATCAACTCATGAAAAATTAATTTGGCAATGTAATTTAGGGCATATTTGGGAGGCAATCCCATCAAATATTAAACGTGGTAAATGGTGTCCTATATGTTCTAAAAATAAAAAATTGTCTATTTATGATTGTATTGATTTGGCAAGATCTAGAGATGGTTACTGTTTATCTACGGAATATATTAATTCCGGATCATTAATACAGTGGAAATGTAAATATGGACATACATGGGATGCAACATTTAATAATGTAAAAACAAAGAATTGTTGGTGCCCAGAATGTAAGTTGTCAACTGGAGAAAAGATTTGTAGAGTGTTATTCGAACAACATTTTAATAAACCATTTATTAAATGCAGACCTGATTGGTTATTAAATAATAAAGGATCTAGAATGGAACTAGATGGATTTAATAATGAATTAAAAATAGCTTTTGAATATCAAGGAATTCAACATTATAAAATAGATGGATTTTTTATAAAAGATAAACATGAATTTAAATCTAGATTAGATGATGATAAATTAAAATTGCAATTATGCTCTGATAAAGGAATAACTCTTATTGTAATTCCATTTTTTGAAAAATTTTCAAATCAAATTTTGATTGATAGATTTTATGATAGTCTAAGTAACTATGGATTAAAAGTTAAAAGAAAAATAATTGATGTTAACTTTATTGAAATTTACAATAGTAAAATTGAGGCTTATAAAAATATGGCTATAATCCGTAATGGAGAGTGTCTTTCAGACGTATATGTTGATTATTATAGCAAATTGACATGGAAATGTCAATTTGGACATATTTGGAACGCACTAGGATATAACATTGAAAGAGGGCATTGGTGTCCAGATTGTGCTGGGAATAGAAAAGGTAACAAATATTAATTAATAATGGAAAAATAAACTATAACAAGTGATATAGCTACGACGAAAGTCTAGGTTTATCATGCCACTTAAATATAAAATTTTAATTGTCCTTGGAATAATTTTAATAATTGGAGCACTATCATTTATAGCCTATAAACAAATTGAAATTTCTAACCGACAACGAGCTATTGAAACTGAAGTTGTTCTTCAAAAAAAGCTTGCAGATGATATTGTTAGAAGTCAAAGTCAATTTGCAACTAAAAAAGATATAGAACAGTTTGCAAAAGACCAGGGTGTTAATTTAAAAATCATTCAAGATGATATGAAAAAACTGCATGCCGAAATTGCTGCAGTTAATGTTGTTACTGTAATAAGCAATCCTCAAACTGGAAATCATATACCAGTAACAAATGTTGGTCCTGAAAATCCAAATCCGGTTATTATTAAATGTCCTGATGGAACAGTCTGCCCAAATACAGATCCATTTGATTATTTAAAAGCACAACAAAATCTTGCATTGAATGAAGATTTCAATAGTACACAAGTACCAATTGGATCTGTTGGGTTTTCTGCATGGCAAAAAAATCCATGGAATATAAATATTAAAGGAAGATCTTACGCAGTCACATCTGTTGTGGGGACAAATGAAAATCAAAGGGCTTATTTTTATAATAAGTTTACCGTTACGGTTGATGGAAAAACTTATCCGGTGCCAATTTCCAAAGCCGAAACAAAACAAGAGTATCCTGAAGCTAAATGGTATTGGTGGAATCCAAGGTTATTTATGGGTATTGATACTGGCATTGCACTGACCTCCCCAATTAAAGCGGATATTGCTCCAAATCTTAGTATTGGTATTATGAGCCATGGCAAATATAAAAATCAACCAGACTTTTCAATATTAGAATTTGGATTGGGTTATGGTATGGTAAGCAAATCTCCTCAATTATCATTTACTCCATTTACGTATAATATTGGTAAGCATATTCCATTAATGAATAATATGTATATTGGACCTTCTATACAAATAGGTATAAATGGAGATATTGCAATAATGAGTTCTATTAAGGTGGGGTTATAAATTTATTAGGCATAACTTGGCGCCCTATTTGTCGTAGTAAAAGACAAAAAATTACTGAAAGGTTTGTTGATGAACAATAAATTAATAATATTAACTTTGACGTGGAATGCTGCTGATAAGTTATCTAGATTAAAAGAATCTCTTATGCCCGCTATTCAAAATATAGATTATAAATGGTATATAAAAGATAATGCTTCAAAAGATAATACTATTGAAATGTCTTCTGTATGGGAAGAAAATATTAAGATAATACCTTATAAGAATAATTCTCAAAACTTTTCAGAAGGTATGAATTTTTTGTTTAACGAATCAAAAGCGAATGATGAAGATTATATTTTACTATTAAATAATGATGTTACATTTAATGATTCAAAATCCATTCAAGTTATGAAAGATATTATGGATTCAGATCAAACTGTTGGTGTGGTGGGTGCTAGATTATTATTTACTGGAACAGATAAGCTTCAACATGCAGGAGTGGTATTTGATGAGACTCATAATGCTCCAATGCATTTTAGACTGCATGAAAAAACAGATGGTCAAGCAGAAAAGAATAGAGAATTTCAAGTTGTAACAGGAGCCGTGCTATTAACAAAAGCTAAATATTTTAAAAAAGTTAGCACGTCTAATAAATCTGGAATATCTGGTATGGATGAAAATTATCATTGGGCATTTGATGATGTAGATTTTTGTTTAGCAATTCGTCATAATTTAAATAAAAAAGTTGTATATTGTGGTAAAACAGATATTTGTCATGAAGAAAGCGCTTCACTTAAAAAGAATCCGGTTAATAAATTATTTATGAGTCATAATCTTTCTCTTTTACGAAAAAAATGGGGAAACAAAGCAATTTTAGATAAATCAAATTATATTAAAGATCAAAAATATAATCTTTATAAGGAATCATCTAAATGAAAAAATTAATATTTTTAGGCGGAACAGTTGGTAATAATAAATGGCGCAAGTCTTTTATAGAAGAATTGCGTAATGGTGGAATTAAAGAAAATTATATATTTGATCCAGTTGTAGATGACTGGAATGAAGAGGCTCAAAATAAAGAAGAAGTTGCAAAGAAAATTGCCTCTCATATGGTATTTTATTTAGGAAGTCCAAAACAAGAAGGAAATCCATTACCATCATATTCTATGGTGGAAGCAACTATGTCTTTATATGATAAGCCAAAAAATACAATTTTAATATTTGATGAAGCTAATATAACAGGACAATTTCTTAAATCATATAAGCAAGCGCAAAAAGTATTAAAAAATAGATTCCCTAAATCAAATATTTTTTCCTCATTAAAAGATGCTGTTAATTTATTAATTAAAGATTTAAAGGATTCTAAATGAATAAGAAAGTTTTAATAACTGGTACAACTGGGTTTATTTTTAGTAATTTTATAAGAAAAGCTATTTATGATAAGCAACCATATCAGTTTGTTAGCATAGATAGGGTAAATGGTAATGCTAATTTAATGTATTGGAATAAAAATCATATATTTCATGTTGCAGATATTAGAGATCAACATATTATTGATACTATTTTTCAATTTGAAAAACCAGACATTGTTATACATGGAGCGGCAGAATCATTTGTTGATGCTTCTTTAGTAAATGCTAATGAGTTTATGACCTCAAACGTTCTTGGCACCCAGGTAATAATTAACTCTTGCATTAAACATAATGTCGAGAAATTGATCTATATATCTACAGATGAAGTATATGGTCATTTAACAAATGAAGATGCGGCGGCTTGGTCAGAAGACGCTATTCTTAATCCAAGAAATCCATATTCGGCATCTAAAGCGGCTGGAGAATTATTGGTAAGAGCAGCTAATCAAAGTCATGGGTTAACTTATAATATTACAAGGTCATCTAATAACTATGGTCCGCGCCAAACATCTGAAAAACTTATACCTAAAATTATAAAATGCATTACTGAGGATAAGAAGATACCTGTATATGGGCAAGGTCTTCAAATAAGAGATTGGACTTATGTTTCTGATAATTGTGATGGAATATTAACAGTTTTAAATAAAGGTCTTCCAAATGAAACTTATAATATTGCATCAAATCAAGAAATAACAAATATTGAAGTAGTTCAAAAGATTTGTAATGTAATGGGGAAAGGACATCAATTGATCGAGTTTGTTAAGGATAGACCTGGACATGATTTTAGATATAGTATCAATGCATCGAAATTAAAAACTTTAGGATGGGATCCAAAGGTTAAGTTTAAAGATGGAATTGAGCAATGTATATTATGGTACATGGCAAACCAATGGTTTTTAAAGTGATATATTATAATTGAAGTGGATTTAATAGGAGAATTATGAGTGCAACATCAATAACAGAAGAAACAAAATCAGAAGAATTAGTAGATGATGTTTCAAATATAGAAGTTAAAAAAACAGAAGGGGCAGTAGACTTAAGTAAGCTAGCCGCATTAAAAGCCAAAAGTCAAGCAAAACAACAGGAGAGTAAGATGCCCGCAAAGATTGTAGCTAAAAAAGAAAGAAGCTTAGTATTAGGCGTAGTCGGCTCTGGTCAGGCAGGCTCTAGAATTGCTGAAGCTTTTTATAAGCTTGGCTATGATTCTGTCGTAATAAATACAGCAATGCAAGATCTTAAGTTCATTGAGGTTCCAGATTCCAATAAATTACTTTTAGAATATGGTTTGGGTGGAGCTGCTAAAGAAATTGAAATTGGCAAAGCGGCTGCTGAGGCACATCGTGGAGAAATTACTCAGTTAGTAAATGATAAGCTGTCTGACGCACAAGTAAATGTCCTTTGCCTGTCTCTAGGAGGTGGTTCTGGCGCAGGCTCATGTGAAACCTTAGTAGACATACTATCAGGGCAAGGAAAGCCTTTGGTGGTCATTACAGTGCTTCCAATGGATACAGAAGATGCTCATACTAAATCAAATGCTTTAGAGACGCTTTCTAAGCTTGCGGCATTAACTCAAACCAAAAAAGTAAATAATTTAATTGTAGTTGATAATGCTAAGATTGAGGCAATTTATCAAGATGTAAGCCAAATTGAATTCTATGGAGTAGCTAATAAAGCTATTGTAGACCCAATTGATATATTTAATACCTTATCCTCAATGCCTTCAGCAGTTAAAGGTTTGGACCCTATGGAATTTGGAAAATTATTTACTGATGGTGAAGGTTTAACCGTTTATGGAGAACTTACCGTTGATAACTTTACAGAAGATACGGCTATTGCAGAAGCTGTTGTTAATAATTTAAATGGAAATCTTTTAGCCGGGGGTTTTAATTTAAAACAATCTAAATATGTTGGAGTAATTATTGCGGCAAATAAAGAGGTTTGGTCAAAAATACCAAGCTCAAGCATACAATACGCTATGGCAATGGTAAATGATCAGTGTGGAACTCCCAAGGGTGTATTTAAAGGAATTTATACCGTTGAGTCTCAAGACCCAGTTGTAAAGGTATATTCCATATTTACTGGTTTGGGTCTTCCAGATTCACGAGTAACTCAATTAAAGAAAGATGCTCATGAGCACATGCAAGTTGTAAAAGGTAAAGATGAAAATAGGAATCTTAGTTTACAACTTGATACTGGAACAAATGAAACGATATCAGCCGCTCAAAAGATTAAAGAAAAGATTGCAGCCAAATCATCTTCATTCGGCAAACTTGTTAGCGGGGTTGTTGATCGTCGTAAATAAATTAGGGGCAATATGAATATATTAGAAGGAATTGACGTATCTAAATGGCAAAATACCATAGATTGGAAAAAAGTTGCCGATTCAAATAAAATTGCTTTTGCCTGTGCGCAAGCAACTAATGTTGGCGCAAAAGGAAATTATGTTACTGATCCACAATTTAAAAATAATTGGAAAGGTATTAAAGATAATAATTTAATAAGAGGCGCCTATGCGTTTGGGAAAAGTCAGTATGACCCTATTAAACAGGCAGATTTTTTTATTGATACTTTAGGACCTCTTGATCTGGAAGATTTTCTAATGTTAGATATTGAGGTTCCAGGATTAAAAAATAAGCCATTTACAGATTGGATTTTAGCGTGGCTAGAACATGTTGAAAACAGAACTGGAAAGATTCCATTTGTTTATTCATATGGACCATTTTTTACTGAGACTGCTGGGAAAGTAGATGCTGAAACAGCATTGAAATTGCAAAAATATCCTTTTTGGCTTGCAGCTTATGTCAAAGATCCTAATAAATATATTCCACAAGTTTGGAAGAAGCAAGGTTGGATTTTATGGCAAAGATCTGGAGATATTGCTGCTCCAGGTGAAAAAGTACTTAGAATTAACGGAATCTCTGGAAATGTAGATCTTAATAATTTTCATGGAACTGCTAATGAGTTAAAAGAAATTATATTAAACTTACATGCTGGCAAAAATAATTCTATTACGTATGCGGTAAATGCAATTACAGATGAATTAGATTCTGAGCCTACTGTATAATATAAAATGTCGATAAAATGATGCCGGATATATACTGTAATTGTATAGAACTCCGGCATTATCATGACAAAAACTTATATTTATTGCTACAAAAACTTAATAAATGAGATTTTTTATAAACATTTTAATCTAAAAATAATCTTTTATCAGAGCAAGATATTATTAGTTCTAATAGGAGAAATCCAATATGAATAAAATAATAATACTTAATAATAAAAAATGTCAGATCATTTCTAGTGATGAAGAGTTATTAAAAAAAATTAGAAAATTTTTATCATTTAAAGTAGCTGGAGTTGAATATACTCCAGCATATAAAAATGGTTGGAACGGTATAACTTATTTGCTAACTAAAACTAATAAATTTGATATTGGTCTTTTAAGTAAAGTAAAAGAGTTTTTTAAAGACAATAAATTTGATTTTATAGTTGAAGATTCCAGATTACCAAAATTAATTAATCCGAGCTTAGATATTAGTTTGCGACTTGAACAGCTTAATTTAGTTCCAAGAGATCATCAAATAAGAATTAGCAATATAATTAATGATAATGATCGTGGTATTATAAGGGCAGCAACTGGTGCAGGGAAAACGTTATGCACAGCATTAATTACTGCAAAATTAAATAAACCAACAATTATATATGTTATTGGTATCGATTTATTAGATCAATTTCATAAATTATTTAGCCAAATTTTTGATGAAAAAATAGGATGGATAGGCAATGGGATATGTGATCCACAAAGAATTACTATAGCTTCTATTTGGACTATTGGTAAAGCTTTAAGTGTAGATAAAATTCTTGATGATGATGATGATGCAGAAGAAAAGGATGAGCCAAATAATTATGAAAAAATACTTGATTGTTTAAATAAAACTAAACTTCACATTTTTGACGAAAGTCATATTGTTACATGTTCTACAATTGCAGCGATTTATAAGAATATTAATCCAGAATATATTTATGGATTTTCTGGGACTCCATTTAGAGATGATAATTCTGATTTACAAATCAATGGTATATTGGGTGAACAGATTATTGATGTTTCAGCTTCAGAATTAATAGATAAAAAACTATTAGCAATGCCAATTATTAAATTTGTTCCAGTTCCTAAAATGCATGGGCTTGGCGCACAATATCAATCTGTCTATAAAGATTATATAGTTGAAAATGATGTTAGAAATAAACTAATAATTAATAATATAAAAGAATTACTTGCTAAAAACTATACGCCGCTTGTTTTATTTAAACAAATTAAACATGGAACTATAATAAGCGAAAAGTTGCAAGAAGCTAATATTAAATTTGAAATGCTTTATGGTAATGATTCTTTGGATAGAAGAACTAAAGTTAAAAAAATGCTAGTTGATAAAGAAATTGATGTTATATTGGCTTCAACTATTTTTGATTTGGGAATTGATTTGCCAGAACTTAACTCATTAGTATTATGTGGTGGTGGTAAAAGCAGTATAAGATGTTTGCAAAGAATAGGTAGAGTTATTAGAAAATTTAAAGGAAAAAAGATTGCTGCAGTTGTTGATTTTTTTGATCAAGCTAAATTTCTAAAACAGCACTCTATTAAAAGATGCGAAGTATATTCTTCGGAAAAAGGATTCAAAGTTATTAAATGCAAAGAAATGAAATAAATTTGACATTAATTATTTCGTAATTATGCTGTATGGGCGGATATTCTTAAAGTTAGGGAAAGTGCCTATTATGAAAATAATAAAAGAAGAAGATATAACTGGCGGCAGTTTGACGGATGTTCCAAATAAACAATATCAGAAATTCTTTGATAAATTTTCTGATATTGAAAATATAGACGTGAATGAGTGGAAACCCGTTCACGTCTTATCATATTTTTGCAAAAAATATAAAGAACAATATAATGTTAAGTATCAATTCAAATTTAATAGTCCAACACCATCAAAATGTTTTGAAGTTTTTCAAATAAAAAAATTAGCATCTATGCTGACTGCTAACCCAAAGCTTCTTAAAGAGTATATTGATTGGATTTATGAAACTAAAGTAATTAAAGCTAAAAGAAGATTAACATCAATTTCATTTATGACTAATGAAGGAATTGTTAATGAATATAAAATGAATGTATTGTTGGTTGGTAAAAGAAATCTTAATGTAGATCGATCAACCCCATTGCCAGATAAATTTAAAATTATTTTTCAATCAGCAGGAGTTACTATTTCTAGTTATGGAGAGCTTGCATTCTTATCTCAAATGAGCGAAATGTCAAACGAATTACTATCAGCTTTTGAAAAAGCCGAACAAGAAGGATTTGATAAAGAAGTTCTAGGAAGGATAGTATGAAATTAGAAAAAGGACAATACATAGAGTGTGCTCTTAAAAATGGATGGATTGTATCTGGAACTGTTGATAATTTTAATAGTACTGGTTTGCAGTTAACAAGATCTGACGGTAAAGGTATTATAATTATTCTTAGACCTAATGAAGAGATTAGTGTTATTAAAATACCAACGCCAGAGCCAACAGAAGTTCAGGGAATAAAAGAAATTCCTGCAGCTTCATCTAAGCCTCAATATGACGCCGTATTAGAACAAGCCGATCTTGATGACCCTGCTAAAATTAAAACCTTAGTTGAATTAAGAAAAGAATATCTTAATCAAGAAAAAGAAGAAATTTCCAATAAATTACGCAGTCATGAAGTTGGAGAAGTAAAGGAGGTTAGATATGGATATCCAGAATTTTTCAAGAAGCCAGGCGCTAAATAATATACCACAAAGAAAATTGCAAGATTTTCTATCTGCAATAGAATCAAGTGAAGATGCTCCAGATGTTAAACATGTGAAAATGATTGCTGCTAATAGATATGCAGAAAGTAATATTCCATTTGAATACTGGACTCTTAAAATGGAAAAAGATTTCCAAGGAGATCCTCGTTTATTAAAAAAATATGAAGAATATATTAAAGATTTAAAAGCTTCATATATAAACGGAACCT
>Ga0209210_1001664_pt1 | contig 18021 bp, 15 predicted proteins | sample RifGroA1_FD_183991 | JGI IMG/M metagenome (GOLD analysis project Ga0209210, IMG submission 183991) | Contaminated groundwater microbial communities from Rifle, Colorado, USA - Rifle Groundwater A1 (SPAdes) (version 2) | ecosystem: Environmental > Aquatic > Deep subsurface > Groundwater >...
CTGGCACTTATGCTCTCCTTGTCGATTTCTCTACATTTGGTAAATAACAGTAACAGGCAAGTGATTCCTGTTAACGAGCAAGCGCTGTATTTTCAATCGGCAAGCAGTTCTTTCTACAAAAGCAAACAAGCACTTGACGAATTACGTACTTCACTTCAAATAGCCGGTGCAAAAACTCAAAAGGTAGACTCTCTAAAGGAAGCGTCGGCATCAAGTCGTGTGCCCGGGTTTTTCATGACTCTGGGTGACATTCAAAAAACTATCGACCATATAAAATTGGTTAGAGATAATATAGAAAATGAACATAAAAACCTGCAAGGATCGACTCCCCCCGTTCTTTACGAAACACTCGATTCCCAGATCTATGAATATATGCTTCAGTCAGAAAACTTTTTAGCTAAAATAGAAGAAGATCAATTTGCGCTAAAAGATATTATAAGTGCCGCCACACCTGCATTTTTCTTACCAGCCCTTTCCGATGAAGAAATATGGGAAAGAGGAGATATTGGGGAAATAAAAGTATACTATCAAAGGAGAAAAGATGAGGCGCAACAGGCACACAGTTTATTTAAAAGTACTGAAACGTTGCCACACTTGCAAGCCTATAAGGATCTTCAAATATCACACTTTTTACTAGTAGTTAATGTTGCGGAAAATATTATTAGCACGCTTGAAAGACCTGTCAGGGACAGCGAGGATGATAAATTACAGTTAAAAGAAGAAGCTTATCAGGTTTTAATTGGAGCACAGAGAGAAAACGCATTACTATCTCAACAACTGGCCCAACGAAGAATAGAATTATCATCACTTTCGAACTATGCAGACGAATTAGCTTCCTTGGCAAATCGTGAAAGGGTCATAGAAAGCGGTTTAGTACAGGGAAACGAAGCACAACAAATCAGTCAGGCAAATTTCGATAAAAATCCAAGCATCTTCTCAAGTTTTAATTTTACGGGGTTTACAAAGTAGCCTTATTCTCTGTTAAAATGTAAGAAAGGAGGTAAAAATGGATCCAGATCAAAATGGTCAAACTCCAGGTGATGATTCTACAGGCGGTGGAGCGCAAGCTCCTAGTCCTGCACCAGAGCCTAGTCCTGCACCAGAGCCTAGTCCTGCACCAGAGCCTAGTCCTGCACCAGAAACTCCACCAACAGGTGGTGTGGAAGAGGTTCCGCCTCCTCCACCAGCTATGGACGATCAGTCGCAAGCAGGTTCAGAGGAACCATCAGGCGATTCTAACCCGGTTGCATAGGCAATTAAACATAGAAATCAGATCTTACCAAAGGATGTTAATTTGAGGTTAACGACTATAAAACAGTTGGTGAGGTTGATTGTTTTGTTAATAACTTTCGCATTATATTCAGCGTTTTTGTTTTATGTCGGCTCAAAGTCTGATAAAACAAATAATGCTCACGACTCTCTACAAAAAGAAGAATCCATAGGTGGGATCGAAAGACCTGCACCTCAGGAAAATATACTTTCTGCAAGAGTACTTGCATCTAATGTAAAACTTTGTGCAAATACCAAAATTTCATTTGAAGTAGCATATCCCAACGATTGGTTCACGACTTATAACAATAAAGAAGATGAATGTTTCTTTTTTGCCCCATACACTTTCGTGGTACCTAGTATTCCCGAAAATTACTTTACGCCTATTACTATTAAAAAAATCCCCGAAGAGGAATGGGAAAGTACTGTGAGTTCATTTGAAAACCCAAGCGATTTATATAGCGTAATCAGCTTTAAAAATCTCGAAATAAATAATAAACCAACAAAGTTAATAGAGGCAATTTCTACGGGAAGTTCTCAGCCAAAAGGTTATTACAAGATAACATATTTGGTTTTCGATACCAATAAATCGCTTGAGATGACATATTTGCAGCAGACACAAGATGAAGATACAAAGAGTTATAGACAAGTATTAGATGATATAGTAAATTCTCTAAGGTATTTCTAAAAGAAAAGGCCCCTCTTGCGAGAAGCCCCTTCGAGTTGCCTATCTTGCGATAAGCACAGTGTTTATACTGCGGGAAAATATTTCTGTCAAGACCCAAAATGAGGCTATAAATAAATGATATGCTCTCTCCAAAATCATGAAAACTGTAAACAATCGTAAGATTTATTCTGTATCTGAAGTAAATTATTTTGCCAAAGAGACACTGGAACAAATGATAGTGTGGGTAGAGGGCGAAGTGTTCGAAATAAAAAAACATCCTAGCTACAGTTTCTATTATCTGACCCTAAAAGATGACAAGGCAGTACTTCCTTGTGTTGCGAATGGAGATATTGTCGAACCCTTAGCCGATAATATTGTAAATCAACAGGTTATTGCTTTCGGGAACCTCACACTTTATGAACCATATGGGAAATATCAACTAAAAGTCCAGCATATAGAGCTTGCGGGTGTAGGAGATCTTTACAAAAAACTTGAGGGTTTAATAAAAAAACTACGAGAAGAAGGATTATTTGATACTTTACATAAAAAAGAACTTCCCATATATCCTAAAAAAGTGTGCCTTATCACCTCAAAAGAGTCAAATGCTTGGTATGATTTTGTAGCTCACTCCGCTAATAAATTTCCAATTATAGAAATAATCGATGTTGACACTCGAGTTCAAGGGGCAGGTTCTGTACAGAGCCTTTTAAGTGCCCTGTCACATGCAGATTCCAGCGGAGCGGATGTTGCAGTAATAACCAGAGGTGGAGGCCCCCTAGAAGACTTGGCAGCTTTTAATGACGAACAAGTTGCAAGGGCTATATTTAATATGAAAACACCTACTGTTGTGGCAATTGGTCATGAAGTCAATGAATCTCTCGCAGAATGGGTTGCAGATGTTAGGGCTTCAACACCAACAGATGCGGCAAACATAATCACTCGCGGTTGGCAAACCATATTGGAAAAACTGAATTACTTGGAACTGAAACTGTCATCCAGGCGTGAAAAACTTATAGATTCTCACTTGCAAAAGTTGGATTATCTTTACGCACAACTTTTAAAGACAAAGATTATGATAAGGGAATACCCTCACCGCTTGCATAGTCTGAAGGAAACACTCAAACGCTATGAAAAAATCATAGTGATTAGTGCAACAGAAAGAGAAAATGTTTCTAATATAAATCTTAAACGTCAAGCAGCTTTATTTCTTTCAAGATACGAAGACAGGTTATCGAGCTTAAACAAATCACTAAAACACCTTTCACCGACAAATACGCTGGAAAGAGGGTACTCAATTACGAGAGACAAGAATGGTCTTATAATAAAAAACACCAGCGAGGTTGTTCTGGAAGATGTAATAGCGGTAAAATTATTTCGTGGTACTATAATTTCTAAAGTAAAATCAAAAATTAATGAAAAAGAATCCTGATACTTCATTTTCGAAAGCTCTGGAGAAACTAGAAGAAATTGTAGCGAAGCTGGAATCCCCAAGCTTAGACATAGAGGAGGGTTTAACACTTTTAGAAAAAGGCGTGCAACTGCACAAATTATGTAAGGAAAAGTTAACACAAGCGAATACAAAAATAACTAAAATTTTACAAGAAGATAATGATAAAAACTAAAATTGGCATTGTTGTTCATTATTTCGATAAGCTGCAAGTTGCTGTTGTTAAATTATCGAACTCTGACTTAAAAATCGGTGACAAAGTTATACTCCTTGATAAGGATGGTAAGGAATTTACACAAAATGTCGACTCTATGCAAATAGAACATGCTCAAATCGATATTGCCAAGGCAGGTGATGAGTTTGGTCTTAAAACAGACAAAAAGGTAAAAGATAAAACCGGGGTTATTAAAATATCATGATATATGTACTTCATGGTGACGACACTATAAGCTCATACGGGAGACTTGACCAGTTATTAGCACAAAACCCCACCCACACCAAAATAAACGTAGAAAGCAACTTACTAGATGATTTGGTAAACAACATTAGTACCTCTGATTTGATGGGGATAAAAAAAATAGTCATTGCCCACAACCTTATCAGTAAACTTAAGTTAAAACCTAAAAAATTAACAAGTATTTCTGAATCAAATATTCTTATATTGTGGGAAGACAAGGAGCTTAACAAAAGCCAAGCAAATTCTTTTTCTGATATAGCGCATGTTGAAATTTTTAAGCTTCCGTCAAATATCTTTTTCTTTCTAGACTCAATTTCTGGCCCAACCACAAATACAATAAGGTTGTTAAATAAAATTGATTCAAAAGAGAATGCCTATTTAATATGGCAGATATTAAATCGATTATTTTTACTATCTCTCGCAAAAATGAATATAGACTTAAATAGCATTTCAAAATTAGCTGGTAAAACCATACAGGCCTGGCAATGGCAAAAGATTAAAGATCAGGCAAAAAAATTAGATCTGAAAAGATTGAACAAGCTATTTAATGCTGTTCTAAAAATAGACTATTTAACTAAAACTGGAGCAACTAATATACCGCCAAAAACCCTAATTTCTTTGATGTTTTTAAAATATCTATCCATCTAGTTACTGCAAGACAGATTTTGCTACAATAAAAAAGTAATCTGCCCACCCTGCAGATTAGAATTTCAATGCAGGATATTGTCTGGTTTAAAGAAATAGATAAAGATGATGTTGCTCTAGTTGGAGGAAAAGGTGCAAATTTAGGTGAATTGCAAAAGATAGGAGCGCCGATTCCAGATGGTTTTATCGTTACCTCCAAAGCATATTTCAAAAACTTAAACACATCTGGTGCAATAGACAGAATTAGAGGTATTTTATATAACATCGACGTAGAAAACCCAACTGCATTGCAGTCAAAAGCACGTTTATGCCAAGAAGAAATTAAAAAAATCGACCTTGACCGAGACCTAGAAAAAAATATCTATGAGTACTACCATAAACTTTCTGGCAGAAATGATGCCTATGTAGCCGTACGTTCGTCCGCAACTGCCGAAGATTTGCCCGAAGCTTCTTTCGCTGGCCAACAGGCAACATTTTTGAATGTCAGAGGAGAACACAATCTTAAAGATGCACTCCTTGCCGCTTGGGCATCTCTGTTTGAAGCCCGTGCGATCTATTATCGAGTGCAAAAAAACTTCGACCATTTTAAAATTGGTATCGCAATACCTATTCAGGTAATGGTTAACTCCCAGTCTTCCGGAATTATGTTCACAATCGATCCTATAACTAACGATAGAAACAAAATCATAATTGAAGCAATTTTTGGTTTAGGGGAAATGGTCGTAGGAGGTCGAGAAACCCCGGACCATTATGAGATTGACAAAAAAGGATTAAAAATAATCTCAAAAAATATTATATCTCAGCACAAATACATGGTGCGATGTGAAGACGGGAACAAGGTCTTAAATGTCTCAAAAGCTCACAAAAAGAAACAAAAACTAGAAGATAATTTCATTGTAGAACTTTCCAAAATTGGTTATGCCATAGAAAAACACTATTTTTTTCCTCAAGATATCGAATGGGCATTCGAAGACGGGAAACTTTACATTGTTCAGACCAGGCCTGTCACGACCATTAAAGTGACAGAAGACCTCAAAAGACTAAACACAAAAGCCGATATAATAAGCGAGAAAAATATTTTAGTTAGAGGTGCACCTGCATCCCCCTTAATTGGTTCTGGAAGAGTAGTAATAATAAAAGACGTTTCTGAACTGGACAAAATTAAAAAGGGAGACGTTTTAGTAACCGAAATGACAAATCCTGATTTTGTCCCAGCCATGAAAAGAGCGATTGCAATAGTCACAGACAGGGGAGGACGAACCTCGCATGCAGCTATAGTATCAAGAGAACTTGGTATAGCATGCGTCGTAGGCACAGAAGAAGCAACTAAAAAATTAAAAGACGGAGAACAAGTTACAGTCGATGGGTTAAAAGGTATAATCTACAAAGGACAGATTATAGGAAATAAAAAATACTTTCAGGCAGAGGTTAGGAAAGATACATATTCTTCGCACAAAACAGCCACATATATTTATACAAATCTGGCAGAGATCGAACTTGCAGAGGAAATTGCGAGGAAAAATGTAGATGGAGTTGGGCTTCTTCGAGCAGAATTTTTACTGGCGCAAATAGGTACTCATCCAAAAGAATTTATTGCTCAAAATAAACAAAAATACTATATCGGGGAACTGGTAAAAGGATTAACAACTTTCGCCAAAGCTTTTAAAAATAGGCCAGTTATTTACAGGGCAACAGATTTTAAATCAAATGAATATAAAGACTTAAAAGGCGGGGAAAAATATGAGCCTGTTGAGTCAAATCCAATGTTGGGTTACCGTGGAGCATTCAGGTATATCAAAGACCCGGATGTTTTTAAACTTGAACTTTCAGCAATTAAGGAGGTTAGGGAAAAGTTTGATAATCTGCATCTCATGATTCCTTTTGTGAGAACAGTAAAAGAACTTTCGGCTGTAAAAGATTTGGTTAATGATTCTGGTTTATTTGATGACTCCAAATTTAAATTTTATATGATGGTAGAAATTCCAAGTAACGTAATTTTACTGGAAGAATTTATAAAAATTGGTATAGACGGGGTATCCATAGGTTCTAATGATTTAACGATGTTAATTTTAGGTACAGACAGGGATAATGAAGAAGTTGCTGGTGAATTTTATGAACTTAATCCTGCAGTACTTTGGGCCTTGAAAAAAATTATTGAGACAGCAAGCAAACACAATGTGACATCATCCATTTGTGGACAAGCACCATCAGTGTTCCCTGAACTTACTCAAATGCTGGTCAGTTGGGGAATCACTTCAATTTCGGTTAACCCGGATGTTATAGATTCTACGAGGAGTCTGGTATATGAAGCGGAACACAACTTGATTAAAAAGGTAAAAACAAGTTAAAACTAAGATATGGCTGTAATTAAGAAAATCATAGGTAGAGAGATACTGGATAGCCGCGGTTATCCAACAGTTGAGGCAATTGTACAGCTTGAAGATGGTTCTGTAGGAAGCTTCGCAGCACCTTCAGGGGCATCTATAGGCAGACATGAAGCAGTTGAACTTCGAGACAGAGATCCTAAGAGGTACAAAGGCAAAGGAGTGCTTCAGTGTCTACAAAATATAGCAACTGTTCTTGCCCCTAAAATCATTGGGCAAGATGCTGCAAATCAGGCCGCAATTGATAAAATTATGATAGAAGCTGACGGATCAGAAGATAAATCAAAGCTAGGTGCAAATACGATCCTTTCAATTTCTGCGGCAGTAACTAAAGCACAAAGTGCATCAGAGAAGGTTACGCTCTACAAATACATATCAAAACTTCTAACAGGAGTTGACAATCAAAAATTTCAAATTCCTACCCCTATGTTTAATATATTAAACGGAGGTAAACATGGAGGAGGCAACACAGATTTTCAAGAATTTATGATAGTGCCACCCCAGGCGACAGCTTATTCACAGAATCTTAGGGTAGGTGCAGAAATATATTATTCCCTGAAAGAGGTAATAACAAACCACAGCGGGGTGACCTTGATAGGTGACGAAGGTGGTTATGCACCTGTTCTGTATACTAATTCTGATGCGCTAAAAATTATTGAAGAGGCTGTCCAAAAAGCAAATTACCAACTTGGAATAGACGTATTTTTCAGTTTAGATGTTGCCGCATCATACTTTTTAGAAGGCAGTGATTACAAAATAAAAGACAGGCCTGTGGCACTATCAACAGCCGATTTCATAGAATACTTCAAGGTTTTAAGTGATCAGTATCACATTCTTTCTCTTGAAGATCCGCTATCAGAAGATGATTGGGATGGTTGGACAAGGATTACAGAAAAACTTGGTACAGAAACTTTAATTGTAGGTGACGATCTTATTACAACGAACTTTGTCAGGCTAAATAAAGCTATTGAGAAAAAGGCTTGCAATGCAATCATTGTCAAACCAAATCAGGTAGGTACAATAACAGAGACGCTGGAGGTGGCGAAACGTGCGAAAGTGGCTAACTTTAAAATAGTTGTGTCTCATAGGTCTGGAGAAACAAACGAGGATTTTATTGCAGACTTTGCCGTCGGAATCGGGGCAGATTACGCCAAGTTTGGAGCACCAGCTCGTGGGGAAAGAGTGGCAAAGTATAACAGGCTTCTAGAGATAGAATACGAGCTTTCATGAAATGTTTAGGATCACCCAAAAACCCAAACCACTCATTCTTCTTATTTTGGACGGTTGGGGTATTGCAGACCCGGGTCCAGGTAATGCGGTAACACGTGCCAATCCGGCAAATTTTAACAACCTTTGGTTTTCCTATCCACACTTCTGGTCAGGCAGTAGGATTGCCAGAGGGAATCTTTGGAAACTCAGAGGTTGGGCACATAAACCTCGGTGCAGGCAGAGTAGTGTTTCAGGATCTTTTACGACTTAATAATGCAATAGCAGACGGCACTTTTTTCCAAAATGAAGCGTTTATAGGTGCATTAGAGCATGCTAATAAAAATAATTCAAATATACACTTAATGGGACTTATAGGACTTGGTGCAGTTCATAGCGAAGTAAGCCACTTATACTCACTGCTAACATTTTTTAAAAAGAATAATATACCACCATCTAGAATTAAGGTACACGTATTTACAGATGGCCGAGATAGTACACCAAGGTCTGGAAAAGCATCTGTTGAAGAGCTTGCAAGAAGATTGGAAAGCGAACAAACAGGGCAAATTGCATCTATTTCCGGCAGGTACTATGCGATGGATCGTGACAATCGCTGGGACAGGACGGAAAAAGCATATTTAGCCTTAACAGGCAAAAGTGAACATAGGGCAAAAAGCGCAGTTTTAGTTATAGAAGATTCATACGGCAAAAATATCACAGATGAATTTATAGAACCCCATACAATCGTGGATGAATCCGGTGTCCCGATAGGGCCAATTAATGACAAAGACTCTATAGTTTTTTTTAACTATCGACCAGACAGGGCAAGACAGCTCACTAAGGCATTTGTCTTGGATGATTTAAGCAACCTTAAAACTTCTTCTGGAGAACCTGTAAAAAGCTTTTCAAGAGGCGCAAAAATGAAAGATTTATTTTTTGTGTCACTTACGAGCTATCAGCGAAATTTGCCAGTTTCAAAAGTGGCTTTTACTCCCGAAGAAGTTACCATGCCGATTGCCCGAGTTTTGTCAGAAAGAAGCATGAGCCAACTGCATATTGCAGAAACTGAAAAATATGCCCATGTTACATATTTTTTTAACGGAGGCCTTGAGCAGCCTTTTTATTTGGAGGAAAGAATTCTTATTGATTCACCCAAAGTTGCTTCATATGTCCAGACACCGGAAATGTCAACGGCAAAGATAACAAGTAACATTTTAGAAAAAATTGCCTTGAAGGAATATGATTTTATTGTTGTAAACTTTGCAAGTGCCGACATGGTTGGACACAGTGGCAATATTGAAGCAACAATCAGGGGTATACAGGCAATCGACAGACAAATAGGAATACTGTCCACAGCAATTCTTTCTGCAGGTGGAGGCATAATCATTACAGCCGATCATGGTAATGCAGAAGTAATGATTAAAATTGGTACGGGTGAACCAGACACAGAACATAATATTAGTCCTGTTCCAGCACTATTCATTTTTAATGAGCTTAAAGGACAAGATATCCAGTTACCCCAGGGCTTACTGGCAGATATCTCCCCGACAATACTTGGAATTTTACAAATTCCAAAACCCTCCCAAATGACCGGCCGCAGCCTGCTTTAAAACAATATTACTAACTCACCTTTTGTTTTAATTTTGTCAAGAATATTCGAAATATTGCCACAAACTATTTCCTCATGCATTTTAGTTAGCTCTCTTACAACAACAATTTTGATATCTCCGAAAACCTGTTGTATTTGTTCTAAAGTTTTTAAAACCCGAAACGGCGATTCGTAAATAATGACTGTAGATTTGACACAAGAAATTGACATCTTGATATTTTTTAAAAGTTCTATACGTTTGCCATCTTTCTTGGGTAAAAAACCTAAGAATATAAATTTGTCACAGGGAAGCCCAGATATAACAAGCGCCGCAATTGCTGCCACTGGGCCGGGAGCGGTTTCAACGTTAATATTTTTGCTTCGAGCTGCACGCACAAGTTTGAATCCAGGGTCAGATACAAGCGGTGTACCCGCGTCACTAACAAGTGCGACACGCTTCCCCGCCAGTAGATCACCTATTACTTTATCAATCACTCGTTCTTCGTTGAAATCATTTATAACAGACAATTTTTTATGAATATCATAGGCAGAAAGTAGGTTGCCAGTTATCCTTGTGTCCTCACATAATATATAATCAACATTTTTCAGTATTTCTACTGCTCTAAAAGTAATGTCTTTTAAATTTCCAATTGGTGTGGCTACAATGATTAGTGATCCCATATAAGACATATTGTCTAATTAACTAAAGTCAACGTCAATGATTACAGAATTTTTAATAAATATTGCGATCAGCTTAATTTCTACATTCGGTTATCCAGGCATTATTTTAGTTTCTGCTATGGAATCATTAATGATCCCTATGCCACCAGAAATTACAGTAGTCTTTTCAGGTTATTTGGCATCGATGGGTAGATTTAGCGCTTTACCTGTATTAATTTGGAGCTTGTTTGGCGCATTATCTGGTTCAACAATTGCTTATTGGATTGGTTACCATTTTAAAAAGACAATTATAAAAAAAATAATAGAAAAACATGGCCATTTTCTATTTTTTACTGAATATGAGCTTAGCGTAACAAAGAAACTTTTTAAAAAACATGGTCCATGGATTATTTCAGTTTCACGCTTTATACCAGGTTTGCGAAGTTTTGTATCTTTACCCTTAGGAATTCTGCATGTTCCGTATAGGCAATTCATAACTTACACGTTTTTAGGCACACTTGGTTCGACAGTTTTACTAATTTCCATCGGTATTATATTAAAAGATAAATGGGAAAATATAAGAGAGTACTTACATAAGTTTGACATAATAATCCTGTTTCTTCTTATACTTATTGTAGTGTTATATATATACAAAAGGCATAAAAATAAAAAAGGATGATTAAAAGAATTAAAAAATTGCTCAAGTCCGCAGGCCCTGGAATAATTACCGGTGCATCAGACGATGATCCATCAGGAATAGCTACATACTCAATGGCAGGTGCTCAGGCAGGCTATTCGCTTCTCTGGACATCATTTTTAACATTTCCGCTTATGGCCGCAATTCAGGAAATGTGTGCAAGAATAGGTTTGGTAACTCATAAAGGTTTGGCAGGAACAATAAAAACTCATTACAAATCTCGAATATTTTTGTACATCTTAGCTCTTCTTATTATTGTATCTAACACTATAAATATAGGTGCTGACCTGGCTGGAATGGTTGCAGCCACCAAGCTAATTTTACCTGTACCAACGATCTTAATGGCAGCATTATACACAGTTTTTATTACCGCTCTTATGATTTATTTCCCATACAAAAAAATTGCTTCAAACCTTAAATGGCTTACTTTTGCCCTCTTTGCTTACATAGCTTCTTCAATTGCAGCAAGAATGGATTGGGGAAGTGTAATTTACGGTGCACTTGTTCCACATGTTGAACTAAATAAAGAAACAATATCGCTTGTCGTGGCTATTTTGGGAACAACAATATCTCCATACTTGTTTTTCTGGCAGACGTCTGAAGAGGTTGAGGAAATTCAGGAAGAAGAAAAAACTAAGCGCAAACACATAATTGTTACCAAACATGAGCTTAAAATGGTCAGAGAAGATGTAAATATAGGTATGTTTCTTTCGAATGTTGTGATGTTTGCAATTATTGCAACAGCAGCATCGACTCTCTATGTAAATGGTATTCATAATATAGAAACGGCAGATCAAGCTGCCAAAGCTCTAGAACCAATTGCAGGCAAGCTTTCGACACTGCTTTTTACTCTTGGTATAGTAGGCACAGGCCTTTTGGCAATCCCAGTTTTAGCAGGAGCAGCTGCCTATGCTATAGCGGAAACGTTTGGGTGGCGTGAAGGTTTAAATAAATCTTTTAGGCAAGCAAAAGCTTTTTATGGGGTAATTATAGTCTCTACAGTAGTTGGACTCTTTATGACATTTTCAAGTATTAATCCATTCCAGGCACTGTTTTATACTGCTGTAATTTATGGACTTATATCCCCGATTCTAATAGCTATTATATTAGTAATCTGCAATAGCGAAAAAATAATGGGAAAATATAAAAATACCTGGATTACAAATGTTTTAGGCGGAGCAACATTTGTTATTATGTCCACCGCTGCAGTTGCGTTCCTAATAACCTTATAACTAGTTCTGATATCTCCTAATTACCCCAACGCATTTACCTTGTATTGTCACGTGTTTGGCGAATATTGGCTGCATTGCAGAATTAGCGGGCATTAAGCGAATCCTGTCTTTTTCTCTGTAAAATCGCTTTAGCGTTACAACACCGTTTTCCATCATAGCGACTACGATATCACCATTGTTTGCCTGGTTTGTTTCCTCAATTACTACAAAATCTCCATCTAATATTCCATCTTCAATCATAGATTCTCCCTTAACCTGCAAAACGTACGATTTTTTGTTTTGAGCAATCATATTATTAGCAACAGCAAAAGTAGCAGTTGGGTCTGTAAAAGGTTCAATTGGCGCACCAGCCGCAATAAAACCCAAAATAGGAAGTTCGATACCTTTCACAATATCACTAATTTTTTTGTCAATAAGCTCGATGCTACGGACTATACCCGAAGATTTCTTAATCAACCCCTTTTTCTCAAGCACAGCTAGATGTTCGTGAACAGTAGCCAGAGATTTAACACCAAGGTGATTCGCAATTTCAACAAGAGTAGGCGCATTGCCAAACTTGTCAATGTAATTTTTCAAAAAATCCAAAATCTGCTGCTGCCTTTTGTAAACTACAACACTCATGCAAAAAGTATACGAACATAACCCGAAGTTGTCAATACACTAAATCCCAAATAAAACCCGTAGATTATCCGGTTCTAACCAGTTATAATATAAGCTCATGCAATTCAAACTGCGTTCTCCCTACAAGCCAACAGGTGACCAACCACAAGCCATTGAGAAACTGGTTAACGGTGTTAACAAAAACCTCCGCCATCAAACATTACTCGGGGTAACAGGATCGGGGAAAACTTTCACAGTTGCCAATCTAATCCAAAAAGTACAAAAAACAACATTGGTCATTAGTCACAACAAAACGCTCGCAGCACAGCTTTTCCAGGAATTTCGGGAATATTTTCCACAAAACGCAATATCTTATTTCGTCTCTTATTACGATTATTACCAGCCCGAGGCATATTTACCCTCAACAGATACTTATATCGAAAAAGAAACAGAAATAAACGAAGAAATTGATAGACTTAGATTAGCAGCAACCACCAATTTATCTACGAGAAATGACACAATTGTTGTTGCATCAGTTTCAGCAATTTATAATTTAGGTTCTCCGAAAGAATATAAAGACGCTAGGTTAGATTTAAAAGTTGGTGCAATTTGGGCCAGAACTGACTTGTTAACTGGTTTTGCAAAACTACAATACGAAAGGAATGAAACAGATTTTATCCGTGGTACTTACAGGATCCGTGGTGAAAACATCGAGATACTGCCTGCATACGAAAATAGCGGATTAAGACTTTCTTTTACCGACTCGAAACTCAATAAACTCGAAGTAATCCATTCGATAACAGGTGCAACCATCAAGAAACTAGAGCAAACGGCATTATACCCAGCCAAACATTACGTTCTATCCGAACATGGTCAGGAAGGGGCAATCAAGTCTATTCAAACAGAGCTCAAGGATCGCCTCAGGGTTTTGAAATCAGCAGGGAAAAAACTGGAAGCCCACAGGCTAGAGCAGAGAACAAAATACGATCTTGAAATGATCCAAAATTTTGGTTACTGCAAAGGAATCGAAAACTACTCACGCCATTTCGACGGTCGAAAATCCGGAGAGAAACCATATTCTCTCCTAGAACATTTTCCCAAAAATTACCTCATGGTAATCGACGAATCACACATGACTGTTCCACAGATAAATGGTATGTACAACGGGGACAGAGCAAGAAAGCAAATGCTTATCGACTTTGGCTTTCGCTTGCCAAGCGCGTTTGATAACCGTCCACTAAAATTCGAAGAATTTTCGCGTCTTACAAACCAGGTTATCTACACTTCTGCAACCCCTGCAGATTATGAATTAAAAATATCCGACAAGGTAGTAGAACAATTAATCCGGCCGACAGGTCTTGTTGACCCGGAAATATCAATCCGTAAATCGAAAGGACAAATAGAAGATTTAATAACAGAGATTCAAAAACGAGTAGACAAACATCAACGCGTATTAGTAACAACTCTTACCAAGCGCATGGCAGAAGAGCTCTCGAATTATCTAAAAGAAAAAAACATAAAAGTTACTTATCTTCACAGTGATATCCAAACTCTCGACAGGGCTGACATACTAGATGATCTCAGAATGGGTAACTTTAATGTTCTCGTAGGTATTAATTTACTCAGAGAAGGCTTAGACCTTCCAGAAGTAACACTCGTTGCTATAATGGATGCGGACAAAGAAGGATTTTTAAGGTCAGAAACGTCTCTGGTGCAAACAATGGGACGTGCAGCCCGTCATATCGATGGTTCGATAATCCTTTATGCGGATACGATGACGGGATCAATGGACCGTGCCATTAAAGAAGTCGAAAGACGACGCAAAATCCAGATTAGATATAACCAAGAGCATCATATAATCCCAAAATCTATCCAAAAACCAGTGCGCGATAAGCTAGTCGACCGTCAAAAAGAAGAGGAGAAAAAATTAGTTTACCGCGATGCAGTCGTGGCGCGTGTTATGGAGCGTGCATATGAGGGGCCAATCCTTCCGGATGACAAAAAACGCATAATCAAATTCCTCAAGCGTGAAATGAAAGATGCCGCTCGAGTTCTGGACTTCGAAAAGGCAACCTATCTTCGTGATCAAATACTTCAACTGAGGACTTAATAGTCTTCCATAACTTGCCGCAAAGTGCTAAAATATTCCTTTCATCTCTATCCATATAACTTCGGTAAATATTTGGGTATTAGGAGAGATAAGTGATAAGTAACAAATAATAAATTAAATGGACAAGATCATCATCAAAGGCGCTCGCGAACATAATTTAAAAAACATTAGTGTAGAAATTCCTAAAAACAAGTTAATTGTTTTTACTGGTATTTCTGGCTCCGGCAAATCATCACTGGCTTTCGATACAATCTACGCGGAAGGCCAGCGCCGCTACGTCGAATCTCTGGCCTCTTACGCCCGCCAATTTCTTGGCGTTATGGACAAACCGGATGTCGACAGTATTGAAGGCCTGTCTCCAGCAATTTCCATCGACCAAAAATCAACTTCCCATAATCCACGCTCAACAGTCGGAACTGTAACCGAAATTTATGATTATATGCGCCTGTTATTCGCCAGAGTAGGTCATCCTCATTGCCCTAAATGCGGCCGTGAAATTTCGCACCAAACACCACAACAAATTGTAGAAGAAATTCAGAAATTAGCAGCCATTAATAAGAGAGTAAAGACCAGAATTATGTTACTTGCTCCGGTAGTCAAAGACAGAAAAGGGGAGTACAAAAACCTCTTTATGGATCTTCTCAAAAAAGGCTATAGACAGGCGAGAATTGACGGAAAAATACGGGATATTGACGAAGATTTTGTACTTATTAAAACCAATAAACACACAATTGATGTAGTTATCGACCGCCTTGCTTTGCCCGCTGAAAAATCACGACTAACACAATCAACAGAACAGGGCTTAAAACTTGCAGATGGTTCAATAATAGCTTCAGAAATTTTAGACAAAACTTTCGAAATACCCCAATATCCTAAAGACTTCAAAGATTACCTTTACAGTGAAAAGTTTATGTGCCCGATTGACCACATTTCCTTACCGGAGATAGAGCCTAGGACATTTTCATTTAATTCTCCTCATGGTGCATGCCCAAAATGTAATGGCCTGGGAACACTTAGAAAAGTTGATCCAACACAGGTTATTAATAAAAATCTTTCAATTTCCGAAGGGGCCATTCTACCCTGGGCAAGAATAGTTGGTTCCGATGCTTGGTCATGGCGTATTTTAGAAACAGTTTGTAAAGAGGAAGAGATTCCAATAAACGAAGATTTTGCAAATATTCCCAAAGAAAAGCAAGACCTAATTCTTTATGGTAGCGGCAATGTTTACTCCGTTAAGGGGCCAAACCGTTTTGGCAAAATCGTTACCTGGGACACTAATTATGAGGGTGTTATACAAAATTTAGAGAAAAAATTTGTATCCTCCGATTCTGATTTTGTAAGGCGTGAAATAGAAAAATTTATGTTAATAGATACTTGTGAAACCTGTCTAGGATCTAGACTAAAACAGGAAGCACTATCAATAACAATAGACAATAAAGCAATTTCCACGATAGCTGATCTTTCTATTGAAAGTCTCAAAAACTGGTTTGAAATAATAAACATAGAGCATACAAAGATACTCTCAGAGAGAGAAAAAATTATTGCAAAACCTATCCTAAAAGAACTGATATCTCGCGTGCAGTTTTTACTGGATGTCGGGCTCGAGTATCTGACGATATCCAGAAACGCTACAACTCTAGCGGGTGGGGAGGGTCAACGAATTAGATTAGCGTCACAGATAGGTTCTGGTCTATCCGGAGTGTTATATGTATTGGACGAACCATCCATTGGTCTTCATGCCAGAGACAATAATCGACTTATAAACACACTGATAAAACTTAAAAAATTGGAAAATACTGTTATTGTTGTAGAACATGATGCCGAAATGATGATGGCATCCGACGAACTGTTGGATTTTGGCCCCGGTGCAGGGGAACACGGTGGTAAAATAGTTTCCCAAGGTGCTCCGCAGGAAGTGATGCAAGATCCCCAGTCGATAACAGGAAAGTACCTTTCAGGTAAAAAGAAAATAAAAATCAACGCAAAGAATAAACCTGACGAGCTGATTATTGTTACAGAACAAAAAAAATCCAATAATCAACTGTTACTTACGGGAGCTTGTGAGCATAATCTTAAGAATATTGATGCAAGATTTCCACTGGGCAAGTTCATAACAATTACAGGTGTATCTGGCTCAGGAAAATCAACACTAGTCCACGATGTTCTTTATAAAGCTCTTGCACAAAATCTTTACTATACTCACCAAAAACCAGGACAATATCGAGGTTTGGAGGGAATAGATAATATTGATAAGGTCATCTTAATTGACCAGTCCCCCATCGGAAGAACCCCAAGATCCAACCCAGCTACATATACGGGAGCCTTCACTTATATTCGTGAACTATTTTCCAAAACATTAGATGCCAGAGTTAAAGGTTACACACCTGGCAGGTTTTCATTCAACGTTAAGGGTGGTCGCTGTGAAGCATGTGAAGGAGAAGGGCAAGTAAAAATAGAAATGCAGTTCCTGCCAGATGTTTATGTGGATTGTGAAGTCTGTCGTGGTAAACGTTACAACGAGGAAGCACTTGAAGTACTTTACAAAGGTAAAAATATTTCGCAAGTATTAGAAATGACAGTTGAAGAATCTCTAAAATTTTTTGAAAACATCCCACAAATTAAAACGAAGTTGGAAACAATTAACGATGTAGGTCTCGGCTATATTCACCTTGGCCAACCAGCACCTACCCTTTCAGGTGGAGAAGCTCAACGTGTTAAACTTGCAACCGAACTATCGCGTCGCGCAACTGGGCGCACTGTTTATATGTTAGATGAACCAACAACAGGTCTACATTTTGCAGACATCGAAAGACTTCTTCTGATTCTCAAAAGACTGGTTGCCACTGGCAACACCGTTATAATCATAGAACATAATATGGACGTAATTGCAAACGCAGATTGGATTATAGATCTTGGTCCGGAAGGTGGTGATGGAGGAGGAAAAATTGTGGCAGAGGGAACTCCTTATCAAATATCCCGACACCCAAAATCATATACAGGCCAGTTTCTTAAAAAACACTTAAGATAACGTGACACATTAATTAGGAAAAAGAAACTCT
>Ga0209210_1001667_pt1 | contig 18017 bp, 14 predicted proteins | sample RifGroA1_FD_183991 | JGI IMG/M metagenome (GOLD analysis project Ga0209210, IMG submission 183991) | Contaminated groundwater microbial communities from Rifle, Colorado, USA - Rifle Groundwater A1 (SPAdes) (version 2) | ecosystem: Environmental > Aquatic > Deep subsurface > Groundwater >...
GAGCCCCTCCCTGCCTACCATGCCTCACGGCAGGTAAACCGGCAGGCAGGCTCCCGAGAGGAGGGGAATATACTTTTTCCTTTCCCTGCCAAGGAACGTCAGACGTTCCACGGGGAGGTTAGGAGGGGATTGTTTCAAATGACGGCTTAAGCCAACAGCTCCCCGAAATTATATTGGGGAGCCGTTAGTTTAAAATACTGAATCTTACTGCCACTACTTTTTTGATAACCGACTAACTATTCTTAGGACTTAGACTGTGTTGTTGGTCGTGTTATTAGTAGTATTGTTGGTGGTGTTATTTACAGAATTGTCATCGTCGTCATCGTCATCGTCGTCTTGAGTTGAGTTATTGGTAGTGTTGTTAACAACATCATTGTCGTCATCCTCATCGTCTTCGGCATCTCTATCTTTAAGCTCTTGTTTTAAGGCTTGGCGCTCGGCTTTGGATAATTCCTGCCAAATCCGCAGGCGCGCTTCCCGCTTGATGACTGCTCTCAAGCCGGGGAATTCGCGATCTTTAATTTCCTCTAAGCGTTCAGCCCGCCGACCTTCTACCTTATTCAGTTGGTCGATAATCCTTTGGAAAGCTGCTTTTTGGTTCTCGCCTTCGGCAGCCGCCATTTTCTCTTCGAATCTGGCCTGCAATTCGTTCAACCGTTCGATAGATGCAGCCAGGCGTTCGGCGGCTGCTTCGTTATGTTGTTCCCAAAGTTCTTTGGCTCTGCTGGTTAGCGTACTGGGATCGATGTTTTGCAAAGCCTGCCATTCCGCCAAGCGTTCTTCGCTTAATTTATTAAACAGATTTGCTTTCCAATTATCAGAGGTGGCAAATTTTTCCTGCCATCTTTCAATGGCTTGGTCCAGATTATAGAGCGCGTCTCCTGGCACCGCATTATCAGCTACGGCAGCGGTTCCCCCACCAATAGCTAATAGCCCGATAATAATCCATGGTATAAATCCCATAATTACTCCCCGTGTATTAAGTTTATATATCCTCCATATATTATATCGCCGATCAGCCGGTTTTGTTACAACTCCCCTGTTAATACGATTTTTTACCGCCAACCACAAAGCCTCCTTCTCCTTGGAAGTTAATTCGCTGCCTGGCTGGGATAATGGGTGATTAAGATGATTCATCGATTAATTTACGTAATTGTTTTAAGCCGCGATGGAGTAATAATCTAGTGTGACCGGCTGATTTCCCGATGATGCGGGCAATTTCAGTATGATTTAAGCCTTCGGTCAGTTTCAAATGCATAATTTCTTGGGTAACGGGAGGAAGACACTTGATCTTTTGGATCGTCAGTTCAAATTTTTCCTCTTGGATCACCTCGATCAATTCGTCTGGCCGATTATCGACAATATTGGCCCAGGCCGCTTCGCTTAAATCTACCCGGGGGTGCCGATAGTGCTCTCGGTGATAATCGGCTACCACATGGCGGGCAATGGCATAGAGCCAAGCCGAAAAACGCACCTGCGGATCTGGCTGATACCGAGGAAGGCTAAAATAGGCTTCAGCAAAAATTTCTGCCGTTAAATCCTTGGTTTCCTCGTGGTCGCTCCCGATCCGGAAGAAAACATATTTAAATATTTTATCAACAAACTGGTGGAAAATGGGCTCAAAGGCATTTCTATCCCCCACTTGGCAAGCTTCAATTAGTTCTTGGATGTTAGTTTCAGATAAAGCCATTCGTCCCCATCTATTATTTAAATCGCTTAACAGGCGATTTTGTTACATTTAACCCCTGGGTTGGATTTTCTACGATAATACCGCCTCCCAGACAAATGTCACCTTTGTATAACACTAATGATTGGCCGGGAGTAATGGCCCGCTCTGGCTTGATGAACTCGAAATAATAACCTTTTTTATCCTGACCGAGCTTTCCTCGACTAACTAATGGCGTATATCGAGATTTGGCCGTCAAAATTATCTTCATTAGCTCTTTGGGCCGAATGGTTTTATTGATCAAATGAAGATCTGTCATCCGGGCGATTTTGGTATAGGTGTCTTTGTCGTCCCCGATGATCACCTGATTCTTCTTCATATCCTTACCGATGACATACATCGGTTTGACCGTCCCCGAGAGGCCCTCGATTCTCCGTTGTCCAATCGTATAAAACCACGCCCCCTCGTGTTTACCCACCTTTTTACCCTCTTTGGTCACAATATCGCCTTCTTTTTCCGGCAGACGAGTTTTAAGGAAGGATTTCACATTAATATTACCGATAAAACAGATGCCTTGGCTATCTCTCCGTTCGGCGGTGGGGAGATTAACTTTACGCGCCATCTCCCGCAAATCGGATTTAACATAATCCCCGACCGGAAAGATGCACTTTTTGAGCTGGTCTTGGGTCAGCCGATAAACAAAATAGGTTTGATCTTTAATGGGGTCTTTCCCCTTGAGGAGCTGGTAATCCTTGCACACTTTACCCACCCCGTCATTCCGAGCTTTTTTCCTTTTCCCGTCATCCTGAACCGACAACATATTCCTTGTGTTGTCGTTCTGGCTTCGTCCAGAATCTTTCTTTGCGTCGTCATCCTGGCTTGTCCAGGATCTTATTATAAGATTCTGGAGTCGTCCCAAGGACTCCCCAGAATGACGGGAAAATCTGGGATCAGCACACCGACTCCGGATATGATGGCCGGTCGCGATATAATCGGCCCCTAATTTCATCGCTTTTTTGAAAAAATCATCAAATTTGATCTCGGTATTGCACATTACATCCGGATTAGGAGTCAGTCCCGCTTCATATCCCTTAAAGAAGGGGTCGATCACCCGTTTGCGGTAATCTTTTTCAAAACTCCAGACCTGATAAGGAATCTTCAGGAATTTACACACCTTAACCATATCTTTGTAATCCTGATACAAGGGGCACTCGTCTATGCGCTTGATCGGAAAAGACCAATTCTTCATATAGACCCCTACCACTTCGAACCCCTGCTCTTTCAGGAGATAAGCCGTAGCCGAGGAATCGACTCCCCCGCTCATCATCACAAACACTACCGGAGTTTTTCGCTTTTTCTTTGGGGTAATCTTTAAGGGGCTGGACACAAAATAATCCGTCCAATGCCAATGTCGCTTCTCTCCCCTCCTGCCCGAGGAGGGGCTGGGGGAGGAGGGAGCAAGAAGATTCACATCCCCACCTCGCCTCCCCTTTTTTAAGGGGAGGGATTTTAATGGATATTTCCTGAGTTTAGTCGCCTCCGGCCCAGACCTCCGGTTCGGAGAACCTACAGGTTCGGAGAAGGGTACTCTGGCCTGGCAGGAGAAGTTACCTTTTTTCTTCCCCAAAACCACCAATTTCTTGGTTAATTGCTTCTTTTTGACCGATTTCTCGAATAATTTTAGCTGTTTTGCCATAGTTCACCCCGTTAGAAGCAGGAAACGCCTTCGTTTCCGCTAGATAAAAATATAATTATCGTTTGATTGATTAACACTTTTGTCATATCTAAATATCGGCTATTTGTGTAAGTGGCTTCTAACGGGGTAAACATCCATATTATACATCTGAAAGATTGGCTTGATTAATCATTTTTCCTGTGCTATATTACAATATTCCTTCTTTCCAAGAAGGATAGCACCCATTAAAAGGATGGACTAATCCAATGCGTCTACATGATACTCTGATTGAGGAAGCTTATAATGCACTCCTGGCAGGAATCCATGAATTCGGCGCTCTTGTACGAATTCTCGAAGCATTTGCCAAATCGCACCATAATGCCACCGACCGAGCGAACATTCTCGAGTTATTGGACCAGGTAGAAAGCCACGCCAACGTGCGCCTTAATGGTCTTGAAGGAAGAAGCTCCACTTACAAGATTAGTATCGACCTGGTACTGAAACTGTGCGAAAAAATCAAGGAAAACTTCCGGAAACAGGATGAAACTGAAGTCACCAACAAGAAATCCCGGCAGATGGAACCCAGCTCCGCCTTTGCCGCTCCCCCCAACGACGAGGACGAGGACGACTAACTATCCCCCCAGACTACCCCCAGACAAATCTCGTACCTAACTCAATAAAGGCTCCGCTCGGAGCCTTGTTTTTATATATACGATTCTGGAGTCGCCCCATGGTCGGTCTCCCCAGAATGACAGAAATCAATCCCCTCCTAAACCTCCACTTACTAAGGGGAGGATGGGTGGGGTGTATTGGAGTTCGAGTAATTTACCCTCCTAAAATCGGCCATCAAATCCCGAGTATTCTCTCTTCTAACCCGCCATTGGAGCCCAAGCGATGGATATTCTAAAAATTACCGCTTCGTGAAGCTGGTATTACCAGTGAGAACGGGAAGGTAGATTTTTGGCTAAATACCAAGCCAGAACGACTGGGCAGGACTTTTGGTTACTTTTCCCTGCCTGCCGGTAGGCAGGTAGAAAAGTAACAAGAAAGTTTCTAATAGCTTTTCAAAGCTATTATCTAAAAAATTGGTACCACTTTTTCTCTTTCTTAGGTGGAAATAGGAGCAAAGTCAGATGATCTAATTCTTTTTTCATCTCCCCTTTCAGATCTTCCCTGACTTCCCGCCGTAATGATTTTATCTCTGATGCTAAGGTGTTAAGCGCAACCAATAATTTCTGTTGGTAAGCCCGATCCGCCCCGGCATTGGCATTGGCAGAAGCATTTTTCACCTTACCCGTAATCCGAGCCATAATCCCCTCTCTGGTATAGAGCCGGGAGTCCTGTAAAAACTTGATCCGCTCTAAAATTTTGACATCAGCATCAGTAAACATGCGATGATTATACTGATTACGATGATTAGATAAGATCTGGCTGAATGATTTTTCCCAGTGGCGAATCCGATTTTCGGATACCTTTAAATACCGAGCAACTTCAGATAGTGAATTCAATTTTTCGGGCGAAACTGTGATTTCGGGCTCTTCGCTGGGCTGATTTTCCCGTTCAACTACCGCTGCGACCATTTCTTGGGCCTTTTCGAGGGTTAACATGGCATGTTAAGTTAAAAATTATTTACTAGAGCCAATTTTTGACTTGGGGTTAACATGGCATGTTAACTTGTTAACACGTCTCAACACCCCCAATGTCTTCTCCTATGAAGTGTCAAAAAAATGTGCTTTGGGGTTAACATGGCATGTTAAGTACTTAACATGGGTTGTTAACCCTACTAATTTTAGGTTAACATGGCATGTTAAGTGCGGTCAATACGGCAGATGATGATGAAATGTGATTTTTGGCTATCAGCCTATATTATATATAAATGGTAGCTTGTGACTTCTCCCCCATTTTGGGTTAACATGCCATGTTAACCCAAAGGCCAAAGTGGTTCGACGGTCGTCGAACCACTTAACATGGGGTGTTAACCCTTTATTTAGACAGTTGTCTAAATATCTTTTTGTCCTTAGGTGTAGAAAAAATATTTTTTAGGGGGTTAACAAGGCATGTCAACCTGTTTTTCCACTCTGGTGGCTGACTTCACATGGCGTGTTAACACACCATGTTAACCACTTATCCCCATACATTGAAATTCAAATTTACTCCTATAAAATAATTTATTAGTCCTTAGCTCTCTTTTATCAAAATATACAAAAATCCCGGGTAGCTCGTGAGCTACCCGGGGACCGGGGGGTACCAACCCGGTTTAATCTTGGCGGTTGCTTCCTCTCCATTTACTGACATGGAGCGTCGATTTAAGGAAGCTGCCAATGCTTGCGAATATCGTGTTTTCGCCCGCACGATTCGCAGCACAAATTTAGTTATTCAGGACGCAAATTGCGCGGGGCGTTGCTATGCCCCAGGGGGCGCGTCCTTTGCCCCTATATAACAGACAACCACCCTGGCACGGAAAGGAACAAAAAAAGAAAGGGAGGCCTGACGCATAAAGCCCACAACCCAGATCGATCAGGTGGATCTATCTGGTCTGGCTCTTGAGTATTTGCCAGATGCACCTTTTAGCTCTATGGCTATATGTTGGTGGGTCATCCGACTTATTGGCGCCAGGCTCTCCCTTTATAGGCAAGGATAAGAAAGATAAGATTTAGACAGGCAATAATTCCAGAACAGTGCCTGGAGTCTAATCCTATGCTTTCTCTGCATTTAAAGGAGCGAAATTGGTCACAAACGAAAGAGAAGGACAGTGTTGGGTCAAAATTTGGGCCGTCAAAGCCCTGTGATCTGCCTTCCTTTCTAAAAGACCATTGTTCTTAAGTGAACAACAATTAAATTTAGCCAGATACCGGGGATAATGTCAACAAAAAACCTGCTTTGACGCAGGTTTTAATAGAAAAATGGGGGACTCAGACTAAATAATTTCCGGAAACCAGAGTTTAATTTCGGTAACTGCCTCTTCGACATTGCCAGAGGCATGAATAAGGTTAAATATCGGTCTTTTCTCGGCGTTAGCCGAAACGGCCGAGTCTAAGCCATATTTCCCTCTGATCGACCCCGGTTCAGCTTTACTCGGCACGGTATTACCACACATCCGGCGCACATTAGAGACCGCGAGGGGACCTTCCCAGACCATAGCCACCACTGAACCGCTGGTAATATAATCGATCAGCCATACTTTTACCATTTTACCGATCTCGATCGGGTCAGCGGTGCCGAATTCCTTAACCACATCCATCCCTAATTCCGCACAACCATCCACGGTATGCTGGCCAACACCGCTTAACCATTGATCGGTACTAGGATAATGGATAGCCACTAAGCCTTTATCTGCTTTGAGCATCTTCATAGCCACTAATTTAAGCCCTGTTTGCTCCAACATGACAATAATTGCGCCTACTAAGCTTCTATCCACTCCATCTGGCTTGATCATGGCAAAAGTTTTTTCCATCATATTTTCTCTAAATTAACTTGTTAATTTATCCCGAGCCCAGTCTCGCCTTGGGCGGACGTTGCCGAGGGACTACCATTGGAATATTTACTTTATTAGTTTAGCAAAATCAGCTTGATTGTGATACGGACCAATCACCGCCAAGAGAATTTTGTCCTTCTGAAAAATCTTTTTAGCTAAATTTTGCACATCTTTAGCAGTAACTGCCCGATACTTACGCTTAATTTCGGCGATCGATTCCACTTTATCGTATAGCAACTCCTGATAAGCTAACCCGTTAGCCACCGTGTCAGAGCTTTCTAACCGCAAAGCCATATTGCCGATAATGGATTGCTTAGCTTTTTCGAGTTCTGGCGCTGGAACAGGGGAGGCTTGGATAATTTTAAGTTCATCCAAAATTAATTTGATGGCAAAATCGACTTTTTTGATATTCACGCCCGCGCCGATCACAAAATTTCCGGTATCGGCATACATATCGTGCCCTGCCCACACGTAGTAGGCTAGTCCGTGACGCTCTCTAATGCTCGTAAAAAGCCTGGAACTCATGCCCCCGCCCAAAATCACTGCCAACACATCAACGACGTATCTATGTGGGTTTAAACCGCCGAAAGTGGGCATACCGATGGCAAGGTGAGCTTGTTCAGTTTTTTTATAAATAACTTTGAGTCTTTTTTTGTAAGTGGTCGGAGCTTGGTAGGGTAGAGGCGTGTTTTTGCTGCCGCCTTTGGCTAACTTCAAGTATTTGCTGACCAATTTTTTTACTTCTGCCAAGGTGGTATTGCCAGCTACCGCCACCACAATATTAGCCGGGGAATACAATTCCTTCTGATAACCGACAAAATCTTTGCGCGTAGCTTGTTTGATAAATTTCATGTCGCCAATGATCGGTTTGCCTAAAGGATGCTCCCCATAAATCAGCGTTTGGAATTCATCCGCTAAAACTGATCTGGGATTATCTCGGTGCATATTGTACTCTTCGATAATTACGCCTTTCTCCCGATCGATATCCTCTGGGCTAAACTTAGAGTTAAGCAACATGTCCGATAAAACATCAAAGGCTAAGGTAATGTTTTCTTTAGCCACCTTGATGTAATATCCTACCGCATCATTACCGGTAAAAGCGTTAAAGATGCCGCCCACACCATCAATCGCTTCGGCGACAGCTTTAGGAGTCGGGTAACGATTACCCCCCTTAAAGAACATGTGCTCTAAAAAGTGGGCTATCCCTAAATTTTTGGCGCTTTCATAGCGTGATCCGGCTCTGGCCATAATAAATACCGCGACTGTTTCGGTAGATTTCATGGGCACAACCCGAATCCGCAGACGATTAGGCAGAACAGCTTTTTTAATTTCTAACATGGTGTTGGGTGATTAATTATACGATCACGGGTGAAGTCCACCCCACCCAACCTCCCCTTAGTAAGGGGAGGAGAGGAGGGGATGTTTAATCAATTATACGATTCTGGATAAGAAGGGATGACAAAATAAAGATCGGGGGATAAGAGATTAGTCAGATTATTTGGCAATATCTTCTGCCCGAATCTCTCTAATCACATTGACCTTGACTGTTCCTGGGTAAGTCATCTCTTTTTCGATCTTTTGGGCCATCTCTTTAGCTAATTTGATAATGCCCAGATCGTCGACTTCTTCCGGAATGACCAAAACCCGAACTTCTCGACCGGCTTGAATAGCATAAGCCCGATCGATGCCCGGAAAACTCTTAGCGATATTTTCCAGATCGCCTAACCGTTTAATGAATTGCTCTAAGCTTTCGCGCCGAGCCCCCGGCCGAGCGGCCGAGATCGCATCTGCTGCCATCGAGATAAAGTCGATAGCGGTTTTGGGACCGCCGGAACCTTCGTGAGATACCTCAACTGCCTGAATAACCTCTTTGGGCAAACCGTATTTCACGACAATATCCCGAGATAAGTCGACATGGCTGCCTTCGAATTCATGGTCCAGCGCTTTACCGATGTCGTGCATCAAAGTCGCTAATTTGGCTAACCGAATATCGGCTCCGATTTGTGCCGCCATCATCCCAGCTAAATGGGCAGCTTCTACAGAATGATGCAGAATATTTTGGCCATAACTCGTCCGGTATTTCAGCCGACCGATTAATTTAACTAAATCTAAAGGCAGGCCAGTCAGACCTAATTCTAAGACCGCTTCTTCGCCGGCTTTTTTCATTTCGTTATTGATCTCTTTTTGGGCGCGTTCTACCACTTCTTCGATTCTCGAAGGCTGAATGCGGCCATCGGCTAATAATCTTTCCAAAGCATTTTTGGCGACGGCCCGTCTGACGGGATCAAAGGAAGAGATAACTACCACATCAGGAGTATCATCCACAATCAAATCAACGCCGGTAGCGCGTTCAAAGGCTTGAATATTACGGCCTTCTTTCCCGATAATTCTGCCCTTCATTTCATCCGAAGGAATCGCCACCACATTAGTAGTATTTTCGACGGCAGTTTCACCGGCATAGCGTTGGATGGAAGTTGCCACAATATCGCGCGCTTTGGCCTCGGCCGTTTCTTTAGCTTCGCTCTCGATATCATGCATCAATTTAACGATCTCCTCTTTGGCGTCTTTTTCCGCTCGTTTCAGTAATAGCTCTTTAGCCTCTTCTTTGGAGAGCTTGGCAATTTCTGCCAGACGAGTTTCCTGTTGCTCGCGAATCTTTAGGATCTCTTCACGAACATTTTTGATCTCCTTGTCCTGTTCATAAACAGCTTCCTGCTTTTTGTCTAACTCCATCGCTCTTTTATCGAGTAGGTCATCTTTCTGCCGTAAACGCTTATCTAAATCCGAGATTTCGCTCCGACGCTGTTGCTCTTCTTTTTCAATACGCTCGCGAATTTTAGAAGCTTCTTCTTTGGCAGCGATCACGATCTCTTTCTCTTTTTTACTGGCTTCGTCCAATTTAGCCTGGGCCTTTTTAACGATCTTATCGGCTTCGGCTTCGGCATTGCTAATTTTTTTCTGGGTCGTCAAAGACCGCAGATAGTAGCCGACTAAAGCTCCCGCAGCTACATAGGCGATAATTAACCAATAGTTTTCCATACAATAACCTCACTGAAATTAATTTCAGGTCATTTCCGCAACCAAAATTTGGATATGATATCCCTCTCTAAAACGCCGTCGCTACTAACAACTGAACAATAATCTGATTAGTATTTAAGTGCTTGCACATAGAGCAAATTAGAGTTTTTTGGTGAAAAATGCCTGAATAACTTGATATGTCTAAGTTGCAATTCCCCATAACTTTCATCTGCAACGCCCCTAATGTAATTGATTTTTGCCTCTTCGTCAAAGAAAATTCTCGCCCTCATCTGGTTCGCCCACCTCAACACCGGGTTAACATGCCTTGTTAACCCCTGTAAAATATACAGCTACCAGAGCTGATTTTATGGTTCACATGCCATGTTAACCCCCGCGCAAAACCTAATTTTAGTAAATTATTTCTTTTTCCGGCCTGGCTTCCTATCCCATTATCAGTACTATAAATCTTCCCTCAAGCTACCAGCACCATCAAGCTTCCCTCAAGCCTCTCTTAGCCCCAGAACAATAAATGTGCTATAGTATACACGGTGTACATCGTGTATACTATCGTTGTGGACGGTTTGGGGAAAAAGAGAGGTTTGGGGAAAAAGAGAATTAAAAGAAGGGACTCGGCTGTTTGTTATTGTTATTATCGCCATTATTATCGGCAATGAAATCGTTACGCAGAGAAAGAAATAGGGCTAGGTCAAAATCGCAAATCATGACCAAGGGTGGCATATACGACTACCAGATCGAGCCGGTGGAATTGTCGACTTTGGCTCAACTCATAGACTTAACTCCACCCAAACAGCTACCATTTTTATTGGATGCTCTCCTGACAAAAAAAGAACTGGTAGATATTGTCAGACGAATTATCATTGCTCAAATGATTCTGAAAGATGCTACTTACGAGGATATCCTGAAGGATATTCATGTGGCGCGAAATACTATCGCCCTAGTGAATCATAGCCTATTCGAATATGACGGAATCCTAAAGCAAACTCTCGCACGCCTGATGTCGCCGAACGATAAATACAAGCATTGGGTGATGAGTAGTGCAGAAAGACAAATCTTTAATCGCATCAGGAAAGGTAAGTAAATAGTATACACGGTGTACACCGTGTATACCATTTTTATTTAGGTAAGAATTAGACGAATTTTTGTTTTAATCGTTAGGAGGAAATATGAAAATAGGTTGGGTAGGAATGATTGGCATTGGTTTAATATTGATTTTTGGCCAGGTAGGTCAAGGTCGTACTGATACAGGGGTGCCGGAAGTAATCATCAATGAAGTAGCTTGGGCAGGAAGTTCAGCCAGTAGTTCCGACGAATGGATAGAATTAAAAAATACTACTGACGCCGATATCGATTTAAGTGGTTGGCAAATCACTATCAATGCACTCGACATAACTTTGCCAGAAAATAGTATCATCCCTGCCAATGGGTTTTATTTAATTGCCAAATATAAGACTGGTCATCCCAACTCTGCTCTTAATGTGGCCGTTGATCTTGATAGAGAGAGTAAACAATTCTCAATTTCCAACAATGGATTCGTAATTACTTTACAAGATGCCACCGGGCAAACAGAAGATATTGCATGGGATAGCACCAAGCTACCCAGTAGTGGTTATGGCTATAGAAATTCTGACGATTCTGGATCAGCTTCTTTGGAGCGCAAAGCCCCTATTGGCAAAGGCGACGACAAAACTAGCTGGCAAGAAGCAACAGATTCGATTAATTTTGATGACATCAAAGATTTAGGGACACCAAAAGCTGACAATTCGATCCCACCAGCGATACTGCCGAGTCCGATTATTACCTCAATTACGCCGGAAGAAACTTTGGCAATAGATGATTTTGTGCTTGATCAGATCGATGGAGATAATTTCGCTATGACTAATGGTTTGCAAATTAAACTGCAAAACGGCACCCAAGAAATCTGGGCAACTGACTGGCAAGTACTCAGTCCAATGCTCATTATTAATATTGAATTTGATTTAACTGATGCTGAAACAGGTGCTTGGGATGTTGTGGTAATTAACCCGGATCAACCACCAGCCATACTGATGAACGCACTGACAATTCTTGAATTAGAGGATGAACCTGGCGATTACAGCAACGCTGACATTCAGATTAGTGAAATCTACCCCCACCCAACTACGGGCGCTAATAGCGAATTTATCGAGTTATACAATGCTGGAGATAACTCGGTTAATCTAAAAGGTTGGCAATTGGATGATCAATTTCCCGGCGGGTCGGCAGTTTATACGATCAACACCGATACGATTATTGAGTCCCATCAGTATTACGTGTTCGAAAAATTGCAAACCAAGATCTCGCTCAATGACACGGGGGATTATGTCAGACTGCTTAATCCCCAAGCTGCACTCGTAGAAACTACCCCCAATTATGGCTCCGCTAATCTCGGCGAAGCCTATGCTAAAATCAACGATAGTTGGGAATGGACCCTGCGGCCTACCCCGCAAGCCGCTAATGTGTGGGAGAACCCGATTGAGCCAGAAGAAGAAACAACCCCGACAGATGATGACCCTTATAGCCTTCAGCCGAACGAGATCGTTATCGCTCTCGATTACGATGATTTAACCAGCACCTCTGTCCTATTAACTTGGCAGATTAGCTTGATCGGAGCCATCGGCGAGTTAGAGCTTTACCAGTCTGACAATAAAACTACTCTGGGGGAAGTTATGGCCAACCCCGCTATCACCGCCCCAGAATTAACTCTGGAGAATTTACAGCCTGACACCACCTACTACTTCACTTTGGTTGGTAGCTACAACGCAGATGACATCATATCTAATCAAATCAAGGTTGTCACAAAAACATCCGGCGCTGCCCACCCCAGCACCGGAGAAGCTGGCCAGTACAAACAAATCATTTTTACCGAGATATTACCCAACCCAGAGAGCGGGGAAGAAGAGTTTATCGAATTATTCAATCCCACCGCGGCGGTAGTTAATTTATCCGGATGGAAATTACAAGATGCGAGTGGGCGCACCTACACCATCACTAGTTTTGATCTGCCTCGCCTGACATTAGCCGATATTGACCCCCTCACGGAAGTCCAGTTGGAGCCCGGTCAATATCTGCTGCTGGAATATCCCGTTACTCATATTCGGCTCAATAATAGCGGGGGAGAAGAACTGCAACTGTTCGATACCAACAACGATCTGGTAGACGAAATGTATTATGACGGCACGGCTAAGGCTGGTTATGCTTATGCTATCGCCCCTAATCAAAACTGGTTTTGGTCAGATGAGCTGACTCCGGGAGAGGCTAACGATATCAGCTTTGCCACGATTGACGATGATGGGAATTATTATTTGACCGACACAGGAAAACCACTACCATGGCAAGCAATCCTGTGGATTAGCCTCTTGTTTTCTGGCATAATAGTAGCTTGGTCAATCTATCATGCAAAAAGTTACTCACATCACTAATAGCGCTAAGGCCACTCAAAAGTTAGGGGAGAGTTTAGCCAAAAAGATTAAAGCGGGGACGATAATCGCTTTCGAGTCTGACCTCGGCGGAGGAAAAACAACTTTGATGCAAGGATTAGCTAAGGGGCTTGGCATTAAAACTCGGGTCGTTAGCCCAACTTTTGTCTTGGAACGCATTTATCCTATCCCCCATAAAAAATACAGCTTGTACCATTACGATGTTTATCGGTTAGCTGACGATCCTTATTTGGTCGGCGAGATATTGGAAAATGCCGAAAACAACATCGTAGCGATAGAATGGGCAGAAAAAATTAAAGATTATTTACCAGACCAAACGATTTGGATTAAGATTACCGAGATCAAAGATAACCATCGCAAAATTACCATCACCCGTCCTTTGACAGGAGAGGGGAATTATAATAGTTCCTCCCCTTTCGAAGGGGAGGCTAGGTGGGGATTGTATAGATTATTTTATACACTCCTCCCCTCGCCCCTCCTCCGAGAGGAGGGGAATTATAATAGCTCCTCCATCTTGCTAAGGGGAGGTTAGGTGGGGAGTGTTTAATAATCCGCATATTTTATATTCTTAAAACGCACCTATGAATAAAAAAACATATATTTTAGCTATCGATACCACCCAACCCGAAACTGGGATTGGATTGTTAGTAAATAATCAATCTGTCATCAAAACTTGGGTGTCACAACATAATCAATCCGATGAATTACTGCCCAATATTGATAAATTGCTCAAAAAACAGGGGATTGAACCCACTCAATTAAATTCGGTGGCAGTAAATTTAGGCCCCGGTTCTTTTACTGGTCTCCGGGTTGGCATTAGCGTAGCTAATGCTTTTGGCTATGGGCTCCAAATCCCAGTTATCGGAAAAGCTAACTTAACCGGTAACGCGCAAGAAAGAATAGGACAGCTACTTAAATTAACTGCCAACACTAAAAAATTTCGGCAAGTTCTGCCTGAATATGGCCGCCCTCCCCGCATCACTATTCCTGTGTCAAAAACGGGGGGTCGGGGTAGGTTTGATTGTACAAAAATTGGATAGAATAACCGGCATCTTTAGGAAAAGGCGGACGGGAAGTCAAATTACGTTGGTCCGTGGTAACTTCTTTTTGGATGGTAAGAGGCGGGGAAGTAACTGCTACTATGCTGGATGGATTCGTATGATCGGTAGCTAAAGCTCGATTAATATCCTGATGGAACAGAATCACACCCAACAACAAAATTAAACCCGCCCCGATAAACATTAGTGGAGCATGATTAGAATAATTTTTAGTAATTTTTGTTAGTTGAGTCATTTTGTTTTTATGTTTATTCTTGTTTGGTATTATCTTTCTCTCTTCTTCCGGCTTGATACTTGACACTTGATACCTGATTAAACAATCCCCTCCTAACCTCCCCTTGGCAGGGGAGGAACTAACCTTACGGCATAGTCGCCCCGTCACCCATATTTACAAAGACATACAAAACATCGACCGAGTTGACAATACCATCATAATTAAGGTCATCTTTATCGGTAGTAGTAAACCACTTGCCCACTAATTCGGCTAAATCAGCTAAGCCGATGGTGTTATCTTGGAAATTACCCGGGAGATTAGTATTACCGGAGGCAACGACAACATCACCAATCAGAAGGCCCTTATTGCCGTTAGCAACAGCAAAACTGACAGGTAATTCCGTGGTAGTGCCAGCCGCCGTCACATTAGTATTGGCGCTGGCTAAATGATATTTGCCCTTCGCCCAAACCGTATAAGTCCGGGCTGTATAGAGATAGAAAGAAATCGTGCGGAGATCTGCTAACACATCAGGATCAGTCGCAGCGTTCCGAGCATTTTTACGATAAGTTTCACTAAAGTCTAAGTCGCCAGGAACAAATGGAGTGGTTTTATCTTTAATCTTTACCAATACCCAGTTGTCATAATCCCGCGATTGGAATGGTACTGTCACCTTAAAGTTGCGCTCTTCTAAAACGCCTTCGGGTTCAAAACGAATATAAGCAGTAAGTTGGACCAGATTAACCTCGATATTAGCAGTAATAGTGCTTAAACCAGCAGTATTAGAGCTGACTCTAAATACTGCTTTACCATCTACATTAGTAGTTTGGGCAGCAGAAGGGTTAATCACATCTGCCCCGCGGTCAGATAATAATTGCACCGATTTGCCTTCGAGAGGATTCCCTGCACTATTGCGCACGGTGACTGTTATGGTAGCATAAGGTACGCCGTCGCCGTCTGGGTCAATAGGGACAGCGCTACTGACCGGCGAAATAGTCGTTTGTAAATTATTAGGGTCGGTATCGTTAATCCCAGTTTTAGTAATCGTCACATCACCAATAGCCAACACCCCAGTAGAAATAGTGGCAGTAGCGCGAATCACCACCGTATCGTCTTCCGCCCCTGTGTCCACAGTATAATCGCTAACAGCATCGCCAGAGTTATTGGTCGTACTTTGGGTAGGATCGATCTCGCCAGCATCAGAATTAGCTGGGAGAAAATCAAAATCTACCGTTTTGTTAGCTTGATAAGTAATGCTGCCGTCTAATTCATTAATAAACCCGACTTCGGCAGTCAGATGCGACTGGCTACTGCCATCCCTGGGCAAAGAATTTGGCGCAGCCGTAAGATTAACAAAATATCCGTTACCCGTAGTAACTAAGAAATCCAAATTACCGGCCATGGCCGCAATTTCGGTGCCGTTGCCAGTATTAACCTCTACATTCCAATAACCAACTGTGGCATCGGTAGTAATATCCAAATCCACCAGCAATTGGGTCAAAGTACCCGCGTTAGGAACCACCGTAACTGTAATTCCGACAGTATTACCGCCATTAGCAATATTGACCGGCGTAAATGTGACTACCGAATGAGAGGGATTAGTGGGATTAGAGATAAAGCTTGTGTTCACCCCATTGATAGTAACGCGTAAATCTTGGTCTCCCCGATACCCGCGGCTGGGCACAATCGTATCAATGTATGGCGTAGTATCGACATTGCCAGCGGTGACCGTGAACGGCGCCATTTCTGTGTAGGTAACTAAACGCGTATTCGGTAGATTAAAAGGATCTGGTTCAACTACTTTAGTTGTTGCCACAAATCCCCAAACACCAATAGTGGCGCTAGCACCAATCCGTATCCCCGCATCGGTAGTAATTTGGTCGGCGGTTGAAGGAATGGTAATATCGGTCGGTTGCCCCGTGCCATCAGCTGAATTAAAGATAATATCTCGACTAACCCCGCTTTCGCCATAACTCTTGTTGACCGTAACCATACCGACAATTTTAATATTGCCGGGAATATATCTTCCCACAACAAATATTTTGGCTATTCCAGACACATTATCCGTCGGAGGGATATAGTGATAACGAGAGAATGCCTGCGCCCCCGTCCCTTCTTGATACTTAGAAACGGTACCGCCATCGCTCGCCATCGTTTCTGCCGCTAACCATTCGATATCGCTCGCTGGAATATTAGAACCAAAACTTAACGGCAATGCCTCAATAGAACTTTGTTGGCTAGAATCAGTTAATACTGGGGGATCGGCAGTGGGGTCCATAGTGAAATAACTGGATTTATCCAGCAATGGCAACCATAATTTACTGGTATTACCTCCAGCATAAGTTGCTTCTATCTTTAAGATGCCAGCCGTGTCGCTTGCCACATAGGTGAAATTAGCTTTGCCATCTGCATTGGTGTGTACAGTAATCTGATCGGTGTAGTTAGGCAAGAATGAGCCCCCGCCAGAAACCACCCTAATTAAAACATCGGCATCGTTGATAGGAGCAGTCAGCACAAATTTGGTAGGAGAGATGCCATCCGCCACCAGATAACAACTATTAATGTTATCGCACTGATTAAGACCATCGCTATTATCTAAATCAAACCAGCTATTCGGAGCAATAAAATCTACCTTAGTGTTCAAGGACATATCACCCACATCACTATGCAACCATTGCGTATTTTCGCCGGTAGCGGTAAGGGGAGATAAGTTTTGACCTTGGCGACCGGTATTAGGTGCTAACGATAAGATACGACCCTGCAAACTAAATTTAACGAGAGTGGTTTTATAGCCGCGGATGGGTGAATCTGGCGCCCCCGATCCCGGTAGGGCTGCCCAGCCGGGGATATCGTAATATCCGCCTACAATTGAAAATCCTTTTACTGCCGATTTAATTGTAGTAGAAACTGCGCCATTACTGCCCGGCGTGAGAGTTTTTTGCCCGAGTATATCGACATCCGCTTCGCCTTGTTTTTGTTTCTGAACATTACGCGCCGTTTCGATTTTAACCGTAAACCCAGGCAAAGGCGCATCCTGGTAATCGCGCACTTGGCCAGTTAGGGTCGATTCCTCTACTCCATCAGCTGTTACTTCCCATGGATCAGCGCTGATTGAGCTATAGACCGCGTTTGGGTGATTCTTTTGGGTAATAACTAATGGAACACCTCCGAGATTATTTATTCCAGTATTGGGATCTGTCGCTGTAATTGGCACAGCATAAGCGTAAACCATTTCGTGCGGAGGCAAGATCGGGTCTTTATCGGTAGCATAACCAGACACAATGCGGAATCTTGCTGCGCCGTTAGCATCCGCTAAAACTACTTGCTGTCGCCAATTATCCAGCCAATCACTCCCTTGCGTAGATTGGCCAGCAATATAAATGCCATCAGGCATAGCAGGTGGGAGCCCATATTTATTGACTGCGGGCAAGGGGCTTC
>Ga0209210_1001668_pt1 | contig 18016 bp, 20 predicted proteins | sample RifGroA1_FD_183991 | JGI IMG/M metagenome (GOLD analysis project Ga0209210, IMG submission 183991) | Contaminated groundwater microbial communities from Rifle, Colorado, USA - Rifle Groundwater A1 (SPAdes) (version 2) | ecosystem: Environmental > Aquatic > Deep subsurface > Groundwater >...
TTTTCATCCAGACAGTATAGGTACTGTTGGAATATTTGGGTCTACTGTATCGTATGTGGTGGAAATCTGCCGGCATACTGATGCCAGGCATTCCGGAATGTATCGCGACCTAATCACCATCGGAGACAACTATGCGTCAAAAGAGGGGGCGGTGAGGATTCTAACCAGGGCAGCTATGTCTTGGTCGCCGTTAAAGACAGCTTCAAAATAGTTATCGCTAATTTCGCGGATTTGGGCTTCGGTGATGTCGCCACGGCGGGCTGCCAAGACTGCTAGGGACTGGATGATTAAGTAACTGACATAAGCAGACATGAAGGCTTGGTCGCGCAAATTGCCTTCAGGAGGTCTGCCGTTTTGTTCTTGAATAAGCGCTATCATATCTCCTGCGGCGAGCGTCATATCGGTGCGTTCCGGCAAAAAGAGAGCTTCTACCTCTGTACCCAACTGATCACTGGTTTGGCTAGTCAAGACGAGGTGGACGGTATCGGATTGTTGGGCATCTATACCGTAACGTTCTGCGATATCTCGGACTCGCATTGGGTCAACTACAATTTCGGTTCCCCGTATTTCATTAGTGATAGAGAAATGGGGGGTTTCACCTGTTTCGTTAAAGTCGACAGTTACTGGTGTGAAAAAAACATGGGCGTTTGAGGTTTCCTGCCTCTGCCTAGGTTGGCCCAAGCAGGCTGTTAACCATGGGGTAACGCTAGCGGCAAGGCTGCCCTTAAAAGCAAAATCTAAAATTGACCTTCTCTCTAATTCTATGGGTTTATTCATGGGGTTTGGGGTATTATAGCGGTATGAATGGGGTTTGACAAGTGTCCCGAGTTTTTTTCACAGCTGTGTTACTGCGAAGGGTGAGTGGGGTAGAAACATATGCGGGATTGGATGGTACGTACAAAATGAGAAATAAGAAAAAATTATCTTGTTAATTTTACTAGCGGTCGCTTGCCATATTGACAAGATAATTTTGGAGCGGTAGAGTGGAAGTATGTTTCACCCTTCGGTACTCTCGCATGCTCATCGTCGAATAATACGGAAAAGACACCATGCACGAAATGCCGCCGAGATAGTAGGAACTTTCACAGAAGGTGTATTTTCTACCATGATTGATGCGACCCTATGGCTCGTTGTCTATACGAGTTCCATGAGTGTGCCACAGTCGAGCATAGGGCAGCTTTGGCGCGCAGAGCATGCAGCAGATGAATTTTTATCATCTATCAATTACGAAACGATCAAGCGAAGTATCGCCGAAGCACGACGGCGAGGGCTTTTGCGATCGGGGAAACGTGTGCGCAAAACGTGGCCGCAGATTACTGAAGCGGGCAAACGGCGGCTTGCATCGGCGTTGCCAAAGTATGAACAAACGCGGCCGTGGGACGGCCGGATGTATCTGGTGACGTACGATATCCCCGAGAAGCAAAAGGGTGATCGCGACCTGCTTCGCGAGTCGATGCGCATCCTTGGCTGTGGCAAACTTCAGGAATCCGTATATGTTACTCCGTATGATCCACGTGAGATAGTAGCAGAGTACGTCCGTACGCACCATTTGTCAGGCACGATCGTTGTTTCCGATATTGGGAAGGATGGGTCGGTGGGCAATGAGACGCTGAAAGAACTCGTCTATCGTGTGTATGCCCTTGATCAGCTCAATGAACGGTATGAAAAATGGCTAAGGGAAGCAAGCGGAAGTAGCGTTGATCGATGGTTAGCGGTTGCGTATTTTTCTATCCTGCGCGACGATCCGCAGCTTCCATTTGCGCTGCTTCCGAAATGGTGGAAAGGTGATGAAGCATATAAACGTGTAAAACCGTACGTAGACTTTCTTGTCAATTCGACAAGCGGCCGCGTATAAAATTGACAAGATAATTTTGTCTTAGATTATTGATTATGTAGAAATTAGTCTTTTAGAGACTAATACTTTAGATCAACGGCAGGCGCAGGTGGACGCGAGCGCCTGGAATTTTATTTCCTTGTTCATCGGTCCGGTATTGGAGTGAGAGGTCGCCGCTGTAATGTTTACGCAAAATTTGCGCATGATACGCCATGCCCGTGCCGGTGCCGACTGCGTGGTCCCATTTCGTTTTTCCTTGCTGAAATCCGTGCGCGACGATTTCGTCCGGCGGATCCTCGCCGTTATTGTCAAAGAAAAAATCAACCACTTGTTGTCCATTTTTATCTTTGGTTATGACCGTTGCGACACTTACTTCGGTCGCTCCAGCGCGCTGGGCGTTTTGAGCGATATTGGCGGCAAGGGTCTCGATCCATGGACGCGACCAGGAAATATCTAGCGGGTTTTCTTTTAGTGATCCATAAGGGACATGGATATGTATGGGGTGTGCATGAAGCATATCTCGCAGGATGACTTCCATTGTTGAAAGTGTACGATGAATTAGCATGGGTTCTTTGGGGTATTCGTCAAGCAATTCTTCCCGCATTCGTTCAAGTGTCGTTACTATTTGTGAGAAAGAATTGTGCATAGACAGCCGCATTTTGAAGGATTTTATATAGCCATCCGGCGTAGCTCTAAATGCCATGTGTTCTAGTGGCGAGTTCATGTCATGGAGAATATCCGCGATTTTATGTATGGTCGCAGAAAATGTTTCTTCATTCATTATGGAAACAATCAGTTGTTGTGGCGCGTTCAGTTCTGGATGCGGCAGGTGTTGCGTACTGAGATTCATCGATAGAACAAAATCTTGAATGGCGAGTGCCGGTTGACGATGATATATATCATAGACAATATCGCGCATAATGGAGACAAGTTCACATGATGCGATGGCTTCGGTTTCGGTTGGTGTTGTGCCGTGTTGGATATGATATTGCGCCCATCGTCCGATTCCACCAAGGTGGGCAAGCATGGTATTAACAAACGCGCCGTATTGTTGAAGCTCCGGTGGCGCGTCAGGAGGCAAAGCAAGTTGTATATCTTGCCACGGGAGAGGTGCGACGATTTCGTCCGGCTGCGAAGTGGCAGCGTTGGTTTCTGGGAGTGTCATGACAGGTTGTTTAAGAAATGAGCACTTTTATCCCCGGGCCCATGGTGGAGGAAAGGGTGACCTTTACAATTTTACTGTGGCCGATGGCGTCAAGAACTGCGGTCACATTGTCCATCAGCTTTTTGTCGTCAAACGACACTTTGCCCACCGCCATATGGATGATGGGGTTATTGGGTTCGGTTTTAAAGTTGACTTGTCCATGGGAAAGTTCTTTGGCGCGCTTTTCCGGATCCGGCGTCACGGTGCCGTTTTTGGGATTGGGCATAAGCCCTTTGGGTCCGAGTGTCCGGGCAACTTTGGCAAGCTTTGGCATCATGCTGGGGTGGGCAACCAAAATATCAAAATTGATAACTCCCTTTTCTACTTCGCTGACGATCTTATCGTCGGCAATAGCCACCCGTACTTCTTTTCCTGTCCCATGCGGGAGCGTTACGGATCCGCGGAAATCCTTTTTATCTTTCGCGTCGCCCAATACCGCGGGAGTTAGGTTTACATGGAGTTCCACCGTACCGTCAAAACGGGTAAGGCTGGTTTCCTTCACCAATGTAACAGCCTCAGTCAACGGGTAGAGTTTGACTTTATCGACCAGCGATGCTTTTTCTATATATCGCTTGGAGCGGGTGCGTTGCTTAATTTTTTTTCGGCCAGAGGTCGATCCGCCCTTGGCGGATTTGTCTCCGCCTTCCACCTCCTCAATGAGTTTTTTAAATTCCGGTTTTATATCCGTGCCTTCCACGACTGCCACGCGCTCGCCGCCGTGCAGGCCTAGACCTTCCACTTTTTGTTTTTTGGAATCTTTGGTTTGACGTCGGGCTTCGGACCTACGCTTTTGCTCTTTTTCCTGACTGGTATCGCCGAGTGCAGCGACTCTGATTTTACCCATGTTCCACCTCAATTCCCATGCTCCGTGCCGTTCCGGCCACCACCTTCATAGCAGCCTGGACGTTATCGGTGTTTAAATCCGCGAGTTTTTCACTCGCGATTTGTTCAACTTGCGCTTTGCTAAGTTTACCGGCTACCTCGCGGCCGGCTTTGCCGCCGCCTTTGGGAATACCCAGCATTTTCTTTATCATAGCGGCAACCGGGGGAAGCTTCGTGATAAAGCTAAAGGTTCGGTCTTCGTACACGGTGATGACGGCCGGGATGATCTGGCCTTTCAGTTTGGAAGTTTTTTCATTATACGCCTTCACAAATTCCATGATCGGAAGTCCATGTTGGCCGAGTGCTGGTCCGACCGGAGGAGCGGCGGTGGCTTCACCTGCGGTAAGATTGAGTTTGATGATGGTTTTTACTTTTTTAGCGGCCATAATTCGTTTCACTCAACTGTAAACTATAAAATTAAAACTGTAAAATGTCGGAAGAGGTTGCGAGAAGGATAAACGAGCGGAAAATCGTTGGACTCTCGAAACCTTCCCGGTTTCTCCCACGCATTTGGCGTAGTATGAGTAGTATATCAGGACTACTACGTTTGCGCAAGATTTAAGAAAGCGAGGCGCGTTTTTGTAGCTCCTTCTCGGCCGTATAAGTGCTCGGCGCGAACGTCTGCTACACGAAGTAAGACACCTGCGGCTATATAATGTTTTGCTTCTTCAAGCTTCCCAATGGCTATATACGCTTCTTCCACATTATCGTTTTGAATATCGGTCAGAATTTGAAGAATCTCGGCACGACAGGGAAGCGTTTCAGGTACTTCCGAGTCACTGTTATTTTGTAGATATCCTAAAATGGCAGACCAAATTTCCGCGTCCGGGATCGGATTTTCTACAAGATACAGGTAGCGGCGAACCTGTATACGTTGACTTTTTATATCTTCAGGATTATCAATATCAACCGTCAAGTTTTCTATTTGTTTCGACCATTCTGCATCTATGCGTTTTTTAAAAGGAAGAAGCGCAGGAGGACATAACCCGTTTAGTACTGCTTCTGTCCAAAAAGATAACGCAGATTCAATATCGCCGTTATCTACTACGAGTTGTACTGTTATAAACGCCTTTATCTGGTCACGCAGTTTCTGGATTTCTGTTGGATCATAGCCCAGATATTCTGCGTTTCTTAAGCGGGTAAGCGCTTCTTCCCATTGAAGGTTCTGGATGTGATGCATGGATTCAGAAATGCGCTGTTTTGCAAGCGCAGGCTGAACGCGACCGAGAATCATAGTACGGACTTTTTGTAAAAAAACATCGGTTTCTTCCCATTGTTCGGGTGAGGCGGTAAGTGTTTCATAGGCGCCCTGGATTTCATTTTCTTTTTCCTGTTCGAGTGCATGCATCAATGTTAATTTTTTCATGTGAAGTTCTGTGGTGCTCGGGGTAGACAAAATAATAAGTTTTTGTAAGTCTTTTTGGATCTGTTCGTCGTCCGGCTGAAGTGACAGGGCATGAGCTGCTGTTGTCCGCGCGACTATGTAGTCTCTACGCCGGTATTGTTCATACGCACGCTGAATTGTTTCTTTAAGTGTCTGCTGATAAAATGTTTCAACGTCTAGCCATTTAAATGGGGATACCTCCATCTTATGATGCGGTGTTTGGCGCCGCATTTGGAGCAAGCGATCTGCTTCTTGTGCGATATTGCCGCTATTGACCGCGTTGAGTACGTAGCCGGCGTTTGCTTCTGTTGTTTTGCGCAAATAGTTCCGGATTTTACCGACGGCGTTTCGAACAATTGATGTGGAAAAGGCGGCTGCTGAAGGATCAACGTCGGACTGTGGAGCAGACTTGAGTACAGACTCTAACATGTCACACGTGGCTTCTGTATACTCGTCGGTAAGTTCGCGCAGTTGCGTAATGGGTTTTTGTCCTATGGTCATCGTGGCTAATGTAAGAGAAATACACAGCTCTCTTGTAGGTATCGGAGGTTTCCTTTGGGGCGCTTCCCATATGGCCGCACGAAGATAATTTACTGTTTCTGCGGTGACGCTTTTGGTAAGTTTATCTACCGCATTAACCGCTTGCAAAAATGTTCCGACACGCCACCCTTCGTGAAGAAATTTCCGACATAGGACATATCGGTTGGGATCGATTGATATATAGTTTGGTAGTAAATCGGGGAATGTTGCTAACTGTTCGCCAATGACAACCAGCGCGTTTTCAACAAGCGAGTCTAACTCCGTAAGTGGTCGTGGGGCATGTTCGTAATTCATATATGTGAGATTTTTCGCATTATATCACGTCGCGCTATTGACACGAGCTTATTTTTTGGTACTATACAGTTTACCTATGGGCAACAGAGTTCAAGAAGCAGGAAAAACGACGCACGAAATACACCCCTTGTCCGGCGATCCCCTGGGTATAGCGGTGCTGCCGAATGTTCTGGCGGTACGTTCAGGATATCCGTTGGGAATAAAAGTAGAGAATCCGTCGGCATTGCCTGAATTTGTACAGAAACTTGAAAGCGGTCCTGATGCAATCAGGACATTATTGTTTACCACATTAAAGAAGCGGGAAAATGAGGCGCGGGAAATTTTAAATGCAGAACGGGAACTACGTGGACAAGAGTCAGACAATCGATCATTTCTGGATGATATGGTTGGATTATGCAGTGAACTCATACATGCGCAAAGACACGGAAATGATGCAACGGTTTCTCATGTTCATACTGTGCGGGAAACGTTAGTTCGGGTACAAGTGGTGACATCCGAGGTGACGGCCAATGTGTATCCTGTTGCTGATCCGACAATTGGCCAACGGGCACTTCTGTTTGCGTGCATGAACGAAGCAGCCCGGCAGGTTTTAGCGGCAGAGTTTGAGGCCGGCAATGCAGCGCAGTGGGGATTTGAAAGCGCGGATGCACAGGACAATCCAATAGCGGCATTAAACACGGAGCATCGGAGAGTTCACCAAATAGTCGAAAGTTCTCTTGCTTTCTTTCCTTAGTAGATCTCACCAATAACATCTCACCCGTAACAATCCCGACTTGACAGTTGTAAATAACGCATTTATGCTAAATGTGGAGACATGAATATGGGGGAGCAAGGACGTGGAGATACACAGCGGATTAACGCTCAGGGTAGTTTGTTGCTGAAAAAAGCTGCTCCTGTTTTTCCGGGAACATTGGCATCCAAAGATGAGAGAATTGGCTATGCGCAAGAAGTTTGGCGGCAAATGTTTGGAACGGATCCTGTGACTGACCCAAAATATCATGCAGCGCTGCCTTCACTCATAAAAGGAGCAGTTCCAAATTTTGATACGCTTGTGATTGATGCGGAGTCCCAGCTACGCGCGCAGCTGGCCAAGGAAGCGGCGGAAGTAGCCCGGCGGCAGCAAGTGCAAACACACCGAACTGCGCAATTGCAAAAAGAAGCGTTACGCAATGAACGGCCACGAGTTCTCGTAACTGATGATAGGATTCCGTATTTATCCGGAGTGTATAACGTAGATCTGGAAAGAATAGGAACGCTTCCAGTGCTTTACCCACAGAAAGATCGTATAGAACCAGGATCGGTGATTGGGTATGTTGCACCTGATCCCAAGCAACCGGGGACCTACCATAAACACTTTGGCATGGTGCGTGAAATCCGTGATCAGCAGATTATTATGGATACCACTGTTGACATGGCGAATTCGACGATCCAGAGTAATCCGGACAACGGGACACAAACGGTGACATTATCGCACGATCTCCAGCACCCGCGCACGATACGATTCTTAGACAATGAGGATTTTGTACCCGCGGATGTACTTCGGAAGCAAGGGATAGATCTTCCGAAAGTTGAACAATAAGAAGTTTACAGTTTGCTTACCTGTAAAAAGTCCAGCTCTACCGGAGTTTCCCGGCCGAAAATCGAGACGAGCACTTTCACTTTCCCTTTTTCATCATCAATGGATTCAATAGTGCCCAGGAAATCCGCAAACGGGCCGTCAACAATTTTTACCGCTTCGCCCACGCTAAACGTCGTCTTATACTTGGGCGCTTCCATTTGCATAAACCTGAGAATCGTTTGCACCTCTGCCTCAGAAATCGGCGTGGGTTTGTTGCCGGCGCCCACAAACGCGGTTACGCCCTGGGTGGTGCGCACTGCGAGCCACGTATCGTCATCGAGTACCATTTTAACCAGTATATAGCCCGGGAAAATTTTTTCTTTCTGCTCTTCTTTTTTGCCGTGCTTGACGGTGACAATATTACGGGTCGGTACCACGATATCAAAAATTTTGTGCGTCAGGTTTTGCGTTTCGACGCGTTGCTTCAGGTTTGCCGCGACTTTGTTTTCATGGCCGGAATACGTATGGACCACATACCAGCGTGCGTTGGTTGGAACCGCAGAAGCGGGTGTTTGTGGAGTTTCTTGTGGAATAATTGGTTGCGTATCCATAATTATTTATTAAATACAAGCGATGTTAATTTTACCAGTGCTGCGTCCAGGCTCCCGATAAATGCGCCGACAATTACCGAAATAGCAATCACGACCGCTGTGAGCTTTATCGTTTCCTCGCGCGTAGGCCAGGTAACTTTTTTGAGCTCCGCGACCACTTCTTTTAAAAACTTGGCCGGTGCGACGTTTTGTATACCCGATGTGTTCATCGTTCTACTATAAGCCCCCTCCCGGGGGTTTACTGTAGTCATCGTAGCAAAAACGGGGGGAAAAGTAAAGATGGTGGTTATGGCGCGGTGAGATAATCATAAAACGACATAAGGTTACGAATAAAGTTAGGGTGGGCGGAAAAGTCACATGGATAGTGGCCGTCGGCATACGTGCAAAGCGCTTCAGGGAGCGGATCTCGGATATAGGTTTGTACCGCCGGATCATTGACCAAACAGTTTAGGCTATCGTCAAAGTCCGTATACCCACCGCAGCCAAACGGATAATCACCTACGGATCCGGCGTGAGTTTCTTCCAGCCAAAGCGCATAGAGGAACGCCTCATTAAAACCGTTTTGTTGGGCAAATTCTTGGATTGCGCGCTGCCGAGCAGGATCGGCAAGTTCGGAATTTGGCCACGTACCAGTTCCCACATACCGGTCAATGAGCTCTTGAATACGCGTCATCATGCGGGCGCGTTCTGCGGAGGAAAGTTGCCTGGTGATGAGATCTTGTGCGTATTTTTGCAGATATTCCATGCCTAAGATACCCTGGCCGGGAGAAGGGGGCGGGGTGTGTTCATTGGCAAAGGAAGAAACTTCATCCGGAACGGTAAGGGTGCCATATTGGGGAACTCGCCAATCTTTGACACATTTTACCGGCTGGAGGGTTTTGGGCAAGAGACCACACTGGACAAAGTCCAGCGCATCGGTCGTGACTTTGGTTAAATAAAACCGGGTTTGGATGGTTTCGGCGCCGGCTTGGCTGATCCTCCGGTCAAACGCGTTGGGGAGTTCACCGCTTACCTGGCTTCGATACGTTAAAGAAGCGGGCTGAAACGTCTGGGCAAATCCGCCGGTTGCGGCCAACCGTGCACGCTCGCCATCAGAAATGCTTGCCTGGGCCAGGTCTTGCGTAGTGGTGCCGGCGATATTGGAAGCAAACGTTTCCGCATACGGCGTTTTTTGCGTGGTTAAGACGTGCGCGCGCACTGTAAGCTGATCACGCTGCGTTAATCGGTTCAAAATAGTCGCAAACGCCTCGGTGATCCTGACGATCACTGGCGGTATGCGCGTTCCTGTTTCGCCGCCCCAGCTGTTTTGCCCGCGGGTAGCCACGCGTATGAGGCGTTGGGGTCCGCCGCTGTCAAGAGTCTCGCACTCCCGCGCGAGCGCCGGATCCATTTCAAGCGTCGGGGTCTGGTAATTTTGGTTGTCTCGGGTGGCTTTGCCGCGGGTAGTGTTGATATACGTGCCGTATTGGGTAAGTAAATTGATGCCGGGGACAGGGACGCTTTTGTACGTATCATTGCTTGGCTCATTGATGCGCAGCTCTCCGGTTTCCGGATCATACACGCAGAGTCGTCCCGCGCCGGTGACGTATTGCGGGTTGGTAAAATTGGTCGTCTGGCTTTGGATCGTCTGCGGAGTGAGCGCCGGAAACGCGGCGCGCAGCCACCTGCCATATTGGGTGAGCTCCGGCAGGTCTAAAAGATTACGGCTGGGCCGGACGTTGCCGGAAAAATCAAACCCCAACCGCTGACCCAGTTGAACCAGGCCTTCGTTGTTGAGTAGCAGCTGCTCGACCTGCGAAACGTTGAGGGGTTGATTGACCACATCGCCGGGCGTTTTACAGACTTGCGTCGGCAGGGGCCGGACGAACCCGGGAGCCGCACCGGAGCATGAGGCACCGACCGGATCGTGCCACCAGTCCTTGCGGCTTCTGGGATCCATATAGCTCCCGGTATCGCGGATGGCTGCGTCAAAGGCGGAATTAAGCGCCGTGCCTACCGGAAATCCACAAGGAATAGCAAGCAGCATGTTTCGGCCGGATGCCTCGTTTTTGTTATACATTTCAAGCAGAACCGGGTTAACGTTGAGATCCGTCAAGTGGACGGTATAGCCAAACACCACATCGTCCTCCAGCGTGTTTTTAAGTGTGAGTTCGTGTTCCGAAGCGTAGAGCACCGTGTAGTTGTACAGTTCACTGATCTGATACCCAGTTTGGGGAGCATAGATGGTTTGATTTGGGTCAGTGCCCCACTCCATAAGCGTTACCCCCCAGTTGTTGCCATGATCATTGACTATCGGGCTTGCGCCATCGTAATCATTGACCTGATAGACGTTGGTAATATTGGGTGACGTATTTACGCCGCCCAAAAGAGTGCCCAATTGAGGAGCCCTCGGATCGGTGTCGCCTCCCACGTCAATAAGACTTCGCGGTTCACCGGAATCTACCCGGCCGCGTTTGGTAAGTCTAATATCCGGATCGTCCACTGCGGGGGTCGTTCTGCGGGTGACTGTCCGACACTGTGGCTGGTTGGTTTGGGCGTGAACCGTGGGTATCCAAAGGAAATTACTGACGGTTGCCGCCAGCAAAAAGACAGCAATACCCACAAGCTGTTCCATGTCTTTCATCATATCAAATTGACAAAGGGAATGCAGGGAGCATACAATCAAAGAGCAAAGGGCTTAGGGATTAGAGCTTAGTTAAAGATATTTTTCCCTACTAAACTCTATACTCTAAGCTCTAAACTCTTTCATTTTATGGACAGGAAAACTTCAAGTATTCGAAAGGCCGTTATTCCTGCAGCCGGTTTCGGTACCAGGTTTTTGCCCCAAACCAAGGCAATGCCGAAGGAAATGCTCCCGATCGTAGACAAACCCGTAATCCAGTATGTGGTAGAGGAACTGGTGGCCTCCGGTATTACCGATATCGTGATTGTGACGGGCTGGCACAAGCGGGCGATTGAGGACCATTTTGACTATCCGGGGGAACTGATCAATATCCTGAAAGAGCAAAAGAAGCACGATCTGCTTGAAGAAGTGAAAAGAACCGCAGAACTTGCCAACTTTATCTATATCCGGCAAAAGGGGCCGTATGGGAACGGCACGCCGGTACTGTGCGCCCGTCAGGTGATTGGCGATGAGCCGTTTGTGGCCATTTGGGGCGATGAATTTATATACGCCAAACCCCCAAGGACGAAGCAATGTATTGATGTATTTGAAAAATACGGTGATCCGGTGATATCGGCGGTTCGCGTGCCGAAAGAAGCCGTGACGCGCTACGGGATAGTAGAGGCGACCAATGTAGAGGCAAATATTTGGCAGATCAAGCGTTTGTTGGAAAAGCCGTCGGTTGAAGAGGCGCCGTCAAACCTCGCGGCCCATGGGTGTTACGTGCTGACGCCTGATATATTTCCTATACTAGAGAGCTTATCGCCCGGAAAAGATGGGGAAATTTGGTTGCCCGATGCGATCAAAGAGCTTATGGGCCACCGGCCCGTGTATGCCTGCGAGGTGACAAATGCGAAATATTTTGATACCGGAAACAAGCTTGAGTACCTGAAAACCGTGGTGGAGTTTGCCCTCGAGCACAAAGACCTGAATGGAGAGTTTAGAGCGTACCTCAAGTCGCTAAAGCTGTAAGAATGCTTAGTGCTTAGTAATTTCTAAACTCTAAACTCTTTTTTACTCCTCCGGTGTCACGCCGTAGATTACGACCTTCGTTCCTTGGTTGTCCTCGGCTGCATGGACCGACCAGGCTTTGTCGTCGGTGACGACCGGAGTAGCCCACGCATAGAGGACTTGTGCATCGCTGATCTTCATATTCACGCAGCCGTGGCTCATAGGATGGCCAAAGTTATTGTGCCAATACGTGCCGTGGAGCGAAAAGCCGCGTGAGGCCGCCACTTCGTTATTGCTAAAAAACATAACCCACGGAACATTAGGCAGGTAATAATAGGTATTGCCGCTGCCGCCGCTCATTTTCTGACTTTTGACTTTGGCCCAAATGCGAAATTCGCCGGTGGGCGTGCGGCCCCATTTGCCGGTGGAAACGATAAACTCGTAGACTTTCCGGTTGCCTTCAAATGCGTAAACCCGTTGGTTGGTGAGATCTACTTCGATCCGTTTTTCTTCGCCGGAGGTAAGTCCCAACACCCGATGGATTTGCTTGAGTGTGGCCAGCTGCGGCGGGGTGACTTGTGTACCGAGAAATTCTGCCCTGGCCTCTTCAGTGGGAATCGGTAACGGTTTTCCTGCCAAAAGGAGTTTGAGCGATGCGGGGTCGGCGAGAGGCTCTTCCTTGTGGGATTTGGGAAGCAGGGGTTGGACCAGGAGGATGGCGAATATAGCGACAGTTAATACGCCAAAAATCTTGAGCCAGGCTTTTTCAAACATCGTTAATTTCATGAGGGTAATTTTACTATGATAGAGGACGTGTATCTTGTCAACTATTCGCTACTGCGCCTTTGTCAAGCGGCATAGCGAAGAGCGGCCAATACCTGATCTCTTGTCAGATCGTACTCTTTCATGACGGCATCCACCGCCATGCCACCGGCAATTTTCCCTACAACCATATCTACCGGCATGCGTGTACGACCGATGACCGGTTTGCCAAACCGTATTTGCCGCCGATCAATCGTGATGCCAGTTGGTTTCCGACTATCCATATACTAATAGTATATCAAATTTCTCAGATAGTTTAATAATACGCATCTATAAAAAATGCACTGCCCTGGGGTAATCCGCGGAAACGGTGTATACTTACCACATGTATGGAGAACCACTTTGGCCCGCACCAGTAGATTCCGCAATAGGTGAGGGCGATATAAGAACAGGAAGAAATCTCGCTGATTATTCATATATATTGCGCATCGACCCTCGCGTGCTTGATGGACAGGTGATTGTAAATTTTGGTGCAGGAAAATCAACGATTGCTCAACAACTTGCAAGTGAAGCCATCCACGCAGGCGTGATTGACGTAGATTTGGGGTATCCGAAGAAATCCATGCTGAACCGTTGGACAGCAGCAATTTCCGGATATGTCGCCGATGTAAAAGCGCTCATACGCTCTAATACGAAATTTTCTGGTTCACCCACACCACAGAAGCACATCTATATACAGGGTGATGGTCGAGCTATGCCACTTCAAGATCGTATTGCTTTTGCCACTCTTGCACTTTTTTCTACGTATCAGGTGCCAGTGGAGAGCAAGCCGGCCGTATTTGGTGAACTCATGCGCGTAACTCATGGTGTGATACATATGGCTCCCATTTTTGGTGACGATTTTACTGTGCTTGAGAGTATGGTTGAAAGCAGCGGGTTTCAAGTGGTCGTATGTCACCCGGTCAGAAGTCATCCTCGCTCGCTTCGCTTTTTAGAAAAACCGGACGACTTCTGGATAGAAAATCAAGAAGATTATGGCCGTTATGTCGTTCGTTATCCTCGAAAGCATCGTGTAATCGCGCCTGTTTCTAACAGACCACAGAATTCTGCTTTTGGCGCAGCGGATGTCGGAGGAAGCGTAGTTGTTCTTCAACGAATAGCGGAGTAGATAACGGTTGCGCGCATTCATACGTGATAAAATCCCGATATTAAGTTTTTAACCCTCCATGTTAAACGTATTCAAACACCCTCCTTGTTAGTAAAAACCCCTTTTAGCATTCTTGGTAATTCCTGACTCAGTTGCAATTAGGAGCGTTTACTAGTATGGTAAAGATATGAGAAAGGTTGCGCCCCGTCTAAAAGGAGTAGTCAAGATGGTGTGGCACTCCAAACACATGATTGTTCATGTGTTGCTGGGGTTACGTTGGGCAACATTTTTATTGGGGCGTGGAGACATTACATTTCACTGGATAGCAGTTGCAACATTTGGATCATTGTTGCCGGATATTGAGCACATCGTGTACTTTCTTACGTACGGAAGGCGTGATGAATATACACAACAACTTTTTTGTTTATTGAAATCAGGACAATTGGCAAACGCTTTTCGATATTGTGAAAAAGGTCATAAAACAAATACTAAGCTTCGCTATCATAATTTTTATACGGTGGGATTATTGATTCTTTTATGTGCTATTTCCTTGGTGATGGATATATTCTCATTGGGACTTTTGATTGGATCGATGGTTTCGCACTATCTTTTTGATGCTGCAGAGGATGTGACGCTTATGGGTCGCCTCAACCCCAATTGGAAACGCTGGGGAGGAACGAAGCCTCGAGTTGAATCGTAAATTGGTGTTATGAAACGCACTGCCCAAAACCATGTAACGGGGCACCCGTTGTTTTGGTTGGTACTCTTTGCCCGCTTTGCGGCAGCCGGGTATATCCTCATTGATCCTCTGTGGGGTTTTGTGGCGACGCTTGTGTTTGACTATGTCGATGCGCTTACGTGGATGCACATGCTGGGGATGCGCCGGAAATTGTATTACCAGATAGACAAACCCATGGATTGGGTTTCCTATATCGCCATGTATGCGGTGGCTATACAGCAGGGATTTTCACTTGTTCTGACCCCGTTTTTAGTGTATCGGCTGGTGGGGCAGGTGATTTTTATGACAACCGGGAAACAAAAATACTTTGTGCTGTTCCCTAATTTTTTTGAAGTAGTATTTTTTTGGTACATTTTAGGTAATCGGTTGGGTGCGGATTTATGGTCGCAGCAGTTTTTGGGTTTGTTAGCCGGGTTGCTTGTGCTTAAACTGATTCAGGAATTTCTCCTGTACTACGTATGGCCATGGTATTTGCACCACCGCGGCTACCCGTGGATTCTTCGGTTGCTTGGCCAAACAAAAAAAGTCCGGTGGTAACAATCTACTGCAAGGTTGAACCTTGCAGTAAGACGGTGAATTTTTCGGTAATGCTGCGCTGCCCGTTTCGCTCAATGACAAAATAATACGTGTAGGTTCCCGGCGGAAGCGTGCTGACGGTTGTCGTGTGCGTTAAACCATCGGAGGTCTCCATAACGATAGGTTTAAACTGTTCAACTTCTACAAATAGCGTGACGGCAGCAGGAAGATTCGTTGTTGCCGTAAATAATATTGAACCTTGTGGTGTCACGATCGCGCGTTGGCTTTGAAAAATCGACTGGGCTTGGGACGTAATCGTTTGCTTTTGCCGGATGGCAGTGACTACCGCGGTGATACTTACCAAAAGGAGCGCAAGCGATGCCAGAAGCACACTGGCAACCGATGCGAGCGGAACATTCCAAAGTTTGTGATAAGAAAGTTTGGCAGTTTGGGCCTGTTTAAATTTCGCAAGCTCTCCGGTCGGGAAAAAGTAACCATGGGAGGTACCAGACGGTACCTTCCCATGGCCGCCCGGACAGCGCCAAACAGACACTCCGGGAGCAATTGCGTCGCCGCGGGCATGGGTAAGGGGCGCGTTGCACTCCGGGCAAAGCGGAGTAAATGTCAGCGCATGTTTTGTGTGGGGGGCGGCATGTTCAATATCCAAATGTTGGATAAAATTTGCGGCAAAGCTGGTGAGCCAAAAGCCGCGGCAGCTCGGGCACCGGTCGTAGGTGACGGAGAGTCCGTTTTTCCCGATTTGGGAATATTTTTTTAAGAGGCCATCTCTATTTGGACAATGCAACATAATTCTATAGTACAATACCGTTGACCATATGAACATTACGACACGACAAATTAGAGGCAAAGGCAGGGGAAAGCTTATCGGATATCCCACGATTAATTTGGAAATACCGCAAGTACTGCAAGGTTCAACCTTGCAGGAGGGCATATGGGCAGGGTGTTGAGGGAGAAGCGATCGAACTGATACCGATTGCGCGGCTGCGCGACATCGAGAACTTTGACACCACCGAGGCGCTTACCGCGCAAATTAGCCGCGACGTAGAAGACGTCCGGAAACTCCTCAGCGATACTACTATAGGTTGACTTTTCTCCTTCATTTTGGTATAATTTAGGCTTCTATGTGGGACCTCCTGTTTGGCGCTATGTTGTCGGTTTTTGTGGCTGGAAAGAGCCAATTCTCGGGTGTGCAGCCGCTGGCCAGCCACGCGTTTTCCATGGGATATCGGTATCAAGACCCTTGGGTAAGCGAGGTATTTGCCGATAATATTCTTTTGACGTTGGCCTATATGCGCCAAACAGTACGCAAAGGCGAGCCGGTCGACTGGAGCACGGTTCGGGAGCCGTTCCATTGGAGCTTGGATATTGAGCCAGGGAGTGTGGTTACCTATCACGCCAACGTGCTGCCGAAATATGAGCGTATAGCCATTCCCTTAACTAATGTATATTTTAACGGCAGCGAAGGTTTTCGTTCCGACGGCTACCTGGTGGGTGACGGCACGTGCCAGCTGGCGTCGCTTTTGTCTTGGGTGGCCCGCGACGCAGGGCTCACCGTGGAGGCGCCGGTGAACCACGATTTTGCCGCAATTCCCGAAGTGCCCAAAGAACAGGGCGTATCCATCTACAGCCATCCGACAAACAAAGCGCGCAGCGCCACGCAAAACCTATATATTCAAAATGATTTTTCGCGCGTCGTGCGGTTTGCGTTTCACTACGACGGGGAGACATTGCGCATTAGCGCGTCGAAGCTGCTTTAATTAAGAGGCCAGCTGTAAAAACACGCGGCTTGGCACCTCGAACCAAAATGACGGGCCTTTTGCCCCTTGTTCCGTTTCTGTTTGTACATGCAAAAGCTCCGGTGAGTCCCAACCGGTTATGTCGCGGATGCGATACTTGTTGGCGGTTTTGGCAAAAAGCGACGTTACCTCCAAAAATTGCTCCTCATCGGTAAACGGCTGTCCTGTTGCCTTAAACACCAAATACCTCGTGGTGCCGGTGGTGGTTTCCCGTAAGAATAGGTACGTGTTTTCTCCCGGCGACCAGGTATTTGCCGGTATGTCGTATTTGGTATTGGGATCGGCCGATTGGGTGAAAATTTCCCGTTCACTGTTGTCTTGGGCCACGATGAATGTGTATGTGGTGATCGTGCCCGATGGTTTTTCTTTCCTTAAAATGAGTTTTTTCGTGCCGTCGGGATTGGAAACGGACGTTTCGGCTGTTTTTTTCGGCGCCGGAGTTTGTAGGGCAGGAGTAGATTGCGGGGAGGTTGCAGGTTTTGGACGCAGGATAAAAAACATTGCACCCACAAAAAGCATGATAAGAATAATCGGTTTCATGATGGTTGTTGCGGAAAGTTTCCCCAGGTTTGTTGCGCAGGCGGCGGAGCTTGTGTTGGCGGTTTGGCTTTGCGCTTTTTTAACAGCAAAACAATCAGGAAAAATACAAGCGCTGCGAGTGCCAGTACCCACCATGGGAATGGAGAGGTTTTTTTCGGCGCGCTTACAACCTGCGGCGTGTCTCGCGGAGCGAGATCCTGCTTCGCAGGAGGCGTTGGAAGCTCTTCAACAAGTGCTACCACCTGCGGCGTGGGCGTGACGCCGGGAGGCCGCTGCACACTTACGGTAGTAGCGGATGTTTTGGGTTTGGGACGGATGGTGATGATTTTGCGGCAGGCATCGACAAAGCTGGTGTATACGTTATTGTTATCCCTCACGCGACAGGAAGCGCCAAGTGTACCAATCTGCGTATAGGTGTGGGTGGTGGAGACAGCACCCGGGCTGCCGACATTTTTTTCTATGATTTGGCTGGTTTCGTCGCCAAACCGAAATTCCGCGGCGGTGATATCACCGTCCGGATCGGTCCCGCGGCAAGTAAATGTCACGGCAAGAGGTACTCCGATGCCAGTTACGGG
>Ga0209210_1001670_pt1 | contig 18007 bp, 14 predicted proteins | sample RifGroA1_FD_183991 | JGI IMG/M metagenome (GOLD analysis project Ga0209210, IMG submission 183991) | Contaminated groundwater microbial communities from Rifle, Colorado, USA - Rifle Groundwater A1 (SPAdes) (version 2) | ecosystem: Environmental > Aquatic > Deep subsurface > Groundwater >...
ACCTCGACCTCGCCATCTCTTCGAGCCTGAACCTCAGAGCCGATGGCCCACTTACCTACTAACTCACTAACCGCTTTCTCAATATCTTTCCTAATCCGACCTCTTAACATATGCAGTAATTGTCAGATCTCAATAATTAAATGTCAAGGGAAAATTAAAACCTAACGGGAAACCTCTGTAAGAGCTTGCACAGCGCTTACTTGATCATACTTCAATATAGCAAGGCGCGTGATTAAATATTCTTTACCTCTTACCCTTAAAACACCAACTAGAGGGGCAATCGGGACATGGGCTTTTTTCAAAGCCGACTCAATCCAAGCTATACGTCTGTTAGCCCTTATACCTAAACCTGCCCGACTCAAACATTCACTGGGTGTAACGAAAAAATGTCGATAATTTTTATAGAAATTAAGGTCAGCTTCAAAAAGCAATAGCTGTCTCAGCCCTGAATCTTTCGGAACATTTTCAAATCGTTTTGCAAGACTACGATATAAAAATCCCTTAGATTCTGGCAATAAACCTCTTCTACGCCGATTGAGGATTATTGTTTGGATCGGGTTTGTGGTTCCGTTAACTACAATTACTTTCCCTTTTTTTGTCAATTTTCCTTTGACTATTAACGGGAACGCTTCTGTAAAAACCCCATCGACTGTATTAGACACCCCTGTGCTCGATCTATATCCATTGCCGTTCGTTAATGGTTTGTCAGTCGGAATTTTATTAAGTGGAAACGCCCTTTGTAGCTCTTCAGAACAATTACCCCAGAGTAATTTTATAAAGGTCTTAATATGTTCTTGCGGTCCAGACCTCAAATTGGGTTCGTTGCTAGTGCTATTTCTTGAGTATCCAAACATTCGTCCTATATCTTCTTTACTAGCCTTACTGCCAAAATATATACCGGCGATATTTCTTTTTCTGATCCACCTTGCTTCGCCGTCAGGGAACTTTCCAAGTACCTTTGGAACAATTAGGTGTGCACCTTCTTCCACCGCAGCCCTTAAAAAAGCATGTGTCACTGGCCATGCGTGGCGATTAAATTCTTCTCCAAATGGGTTCCTAAGCTCACTAATAGTTCTCCGCGGTTTTTGATGATTAGCCAAAGCAATTCTTGCCGATGTTCTGCGCAAAGTTTCTCTTTCCATAAACAGAAATTATACTACTCACGATTAAATTTAACAACTATGGGGTTTTAATTGATAAAATAGCTGGCTCCATCACTATCTATTTCTATCGTACCACTTGTATCATTTCTTAATATTTTGATACCTTTTAACGTTAAAATATCCAACACTTCTTTATGCGGATGGCCGAAGCGATTCTTACTGCCGACTTGGATTATGGCAATTTGCGGATTCACTTTGTCTAAAATTTCCTGATTCGTTCCTGTCTTTGACCCATGATGCGAAATTTTGAGAATCTGACAGGGTTTATTTATCAAACCCTCGAGAATCTCCTTTGGCAAATCTCCTGTCAAATACGCACAAATAGCCTCTCCCGATCCGGTATCGGGATTATACCCAAGTCTTACAACTGCAGAACTATCATTGATATCAGAAGGCGGCGCAATCTTCCAGACGTTTGACATCACAGTAGTTGGCCACAGTACGTCAAAAACAATTTTATCCAGCTTTAATTTATCACCGGATCTGCCCAAATGAACTTCTGATTTCTCAGCAACAAGCAATTTCTGCCACTGGTTAAAAAGCGCTGTTGTATTTTCAACTCCGCTCCAGATAACCCTCTCAACTTTGTACCTGTTAAACACTTCAATCTGTCCTTCCATGTGATCCTGCTGCGCGTGCGTTAAAATCATCATCTCGATAGTTCTATCCCAAAACGGCATATTGGCGCCCAAACAATCGACAATTTTTGCACCCGGTCCGCTGTCAACAACAACCTGCTTGCCCTTCGGTGTCACAATAAGCATACCGTCCCCCTGACCGATATCACAAAAAATTAAACGCAGTTTGCCAACCTTCTGGCTTTCTACAATAAACAAAATTCCCAAAATAATAAAGATTGCGGCCAGAGTTAGAAATAGCTTGGACTTTTGATACATAAGTTTTAATTTCTAATTTCTAATTGCTCTAATTTCTAAAAAATGACCACATCTCAATCACTAATTGGGACTTGTGATTTTATTAGGTTAATTAGTCATTAGGTCAATTAGAGTAATTTTGCTAGTAGTCTTACAATCTCCGAAAAGTATAAAGCCGGCACATAAGCCAGATACGCCAAAAGCTGCGCCAGCGGCATAAAAATTAGACTGGAGATGGCGATCAAAAACCCTAGTATCATTATCGGGAACACAGCTTCTGCAACCAAAATGTTGGCAAGCGGTGCAATCGGCGAAACCCGCGAAAAATAAAATAAAATTACCGGAGCTGTAAAAAGAAAAGCACTAACCGGAATTGCTGCAACTTGGAAAAATAGCTTTGTGGAATAAAAGACACGGGTGGTACCAGTGGAAGGGACCCCGACAGCGCGGAGCTTTGATCCGTTTTTAATTTGCGCTGATTGTTCAGATAAACGAGCACTGGCGGGAGGGAAACTGGTGACAGGACCCGCAACTTTGATAAACCATTGTCCCAAAGTCACAATTCCTAAAGTCGCCGCAAAAGTCAGCTGAAAAGAAACTTCAAACAAAGCCTGTGGCCAAACTAAAACTATCAAAAGCGCGGCAATCAGCAAAGACCAGACAACACTTGCTTCCCTTCCCAAAAAAATCGCCAGAGTTGAAACCAAAACCATAATGCTGGCTCGCACAACCGGCGGTTCGAATCCCGTTAAAAACGCATATGAAAAAACTGCCAGTATCGCCAAAATCATCGACTGCCTCCTGCCTAAATATTTCGTAAGCGCCAAGAAAATTCCAGCAACAATCATCAAATTCTGGCCGGAAACCACCACCACATGAATTGTGCCTGTTTTGATAAGTTCCTCCCGAAACTGCTGAGAAATTGTGTCAACGCCCAAAACCGTCCCAACAACCAGCGTCGCCTCGCGCGAAGGCAGCAGCGCACCAACATTTTTGGAAATTTTGTCTCTCAGCTCTGACCTCCATCTGGAAAAGCCTAATCTTTCACCAACTTTCTCAACTCTTGGATCAAACATCCTCCCTTGCTCATCAAAAGTTCCCTCGATCCTCAAACGGTCACCCACCCGATATCTTGGATACAAATCAACGTAAACTCGCGAATCGGCCACATAAATTACTTGCGAAAAATCATAATTTCTTGGCTCGCGTTTTACAGTTGCTTCAAATTTTAAAGGCTGATTCTTGGGCAAAATCGTTGGCTTATCAAGCCAAACTCGAAAAAAAACTGAAAAAACCAGTAATATAATGAAAATGAAAAGTTGTAATCTCGACACGATGTCAACTCAGGCTGTGAAACTTCTCCACAAGGTCGAAGATTAATATTGTTCGAGCTTGTTGAGAACTTCCACAATTTTGATTTTTGATATTTGATTTTTAATTTAAATCTGTTAATAAACCGTTATCAGATCCTTTATTTTATTGTAAGTAGCACTGCCAACTGCTTTTTTGGACAAAAGTTCTTCTGGAGAGCTGTAAGGACGCGAGGCAATGATTTTTCCGGCAGTCACCGGACCAACGCTAGGCAATGTGTCCAATTGAGATTCACTGGCCGTGTTGACATTAATAAGTCCCGATGAACTCTCCCCCGCAACTTGACCGGAAGTCGCCGACTCGCCCACTTTTGGCAAATAGATCTTTTGCCCGTCAGAAAGTTTAGCTGCTAAATTAAGAGATTCGGTATTGGCATCCTCTGTCAGCCCGCCGGCCAAAGCAACCAAATCATTAACTCTGGAATCAGCCGACAGCTTATAGACTCCCGGCGCATTAACTGCTCCATCAACATGCACGACAATTTCTCCGGCTTCACTACTGGCGCTTTCCTCAGAACTGATTATTTTGATATCGTCTTTACTTGATGAGCCCTTCAAAAGAAACGTGCCGGCTCCAAAAGCCAGCATAAAAAGCCCCACAAACAACAAGCCGACAACAGCTAAATTAATTTTGTTGGAAAGAAATTTATTTAGACTTGAGTTCGTCTGGTCAGAATCATTTTCCGATAAGCTTTCAGCCATTTTTTAAACTCCACAATTAAATCGCGTGCGCCGCGCTCTGTCAACTCAGCATTAACTACTCCACCATGGTGTGGATGGCGAAACAAACGCTTATTTGAAGAAGAAAATCCATGAGCATAATGAGTTAGCTCGTGTGCAATCGTATACTCTACAATTTTTGCGGGAATTCTTGGCGACCTAAACATTGAGGTAATGGTAATGATGCTTTTCTGTGGTTTTGTTCGCTTAGTTAATAGTTTGATACCTTTTGGTTTTAAAAGCCGAATTGACCCAAAACGAAACTTGGCCTCCCTACCCCATTTGATTTCAATCGGGTCAGAAAGTTTTACGCTGGCAAAATATTTCTTTAGAAGAAATTGAAGTTTTTCTTCGAGCCACTTCTCGTCGCGCATTGCAGAGTTAATTGTATGTGATTATTTGTGAAGCTTCAAGAAGATTAATTAATTTTCGGTCGAAGAATTTATATCTGTTTCCAATTGCTTTAAATAATTTCCCCCCACGAATACATTAAATCTTGGTCTAAGAAGCCACTCACCATTTTCGTCAAGCACATAAACATCAATTTGGTGTATAAAGTACCACTTTCCGTAAACTTTACCGTCTGGCCCTTCAATCTGGCCGAGTCCATTACTGGAAGTACTGCCGCCAGGATAAGTAACCCCGTAGTAAGCTTCAGCGACAACTTCCTGTTCAAATGGAGCCCAGCCAATAATATTACTATCATCACGAGTTGGATCAGACCTTACCGGAACAAAATCCAAATCGTTTCCTAAAAATCTATCTGTAACCAAAACTTTTGGTTCTTCCTCTTCAATTGGCTTACCGTGGTATTCTCTAATTGATTCTAAAGAGACACTGTCTCTAACAGGATCGACGTAGTCTTTGTATGTCGGACGACCAGATATCTCCCAAGCTGCTGCAAGACCTCCAACTATTGTTAGAAATAATAGTGTATTTCTAAAATAAGGGTTTTTGACCAAAATATCTGGAGAAATTCTCCCAGATTCCCCATTTAAAAAAGACCCTTCAGGTCTTCGCTCATTCATATTAACCTATAATGTTAGCAGCTTATACTTAAAAATGCAAGTTTTTATTTAAAACTCTACAAAAACCTTAACCAAATTATTTGAAGCCTCGACCAATGCCTTCCCAACTGCTAACTCCTGCCTTTTTCCATTCTCATCAACAATGACAATCGGTCCGTCAACTAAACTGGCAAAATTCTCATGAAGCGGCAAAATATCAAAATTGCCCTCAGAGTTGGTGCCGGACAAACTTTTAACAAATCCACTGTACACTAAATGCCCTTTATAAGTAGGCGGCATGACGGCCGTATAAAATTTATCTCCTCTAAGCTCTTGTGCCACTTGTAGCTACCCCCGAAAGCGTTGAAATATATAAAAGTTTCTCATAAGGCCATTCATCAATTTTACCGGAAACTATATCGGCAACATCCTCAACCACATCTGCCCGATTCACATAAACCCCTTTTCTGCCCGTCTGGTTTTCAACCATAAAGAAATCCTGAGTCATGTAATTAAGAAGAATTCTGGCTCTCCTGTAAAGAACTCTGTCCTCCGGTGAAAGTTCATGTTCTCCGGCAATTGATACAATCCTGTCTAAATATTCATATCGGCTCAATATTTTAATAGCTTCCAAATAAGCCTGATAGTGCCTGTCGCCTACAAGAGATGGCGATAGCAACCCCGAAGTCGAAGCTACGATATCCACTGACGGCCTTCTTCCTTCTTCGGCAATATCGCGCGACAGCATCACCTGTGAATCAAAATACGGCATCAAGCTCTGAACGCCGGCATCCGAAAAATCGTCGGCAGGCACATAAATAGCCATAACCGAAGTAATCGCCGCATTATTGGTTGAAACCAATCTCTCCTGAAAAATTCCGATATCGGAAGAAAGAGTCGCCTGATATCCGTCTTCAGACGGGATCGTGTTCATCAGAATCGAAAGCTCGTTTCCGGCCTGAATAAATCTGTAGGCATTGTCAACAAAAAATAAAACGTCTTTGTCTTCTTCATCGCGGAAATATTCGGCCAGTGTTGCCGCCGCATATCCTGTTCTGAACCTGACCGATGGCCTCTCATTCATTTGTCCAAAAACCAAACTTACATTGGGCAGAACATTCATTTCCGTCAGGCTTTCGATCATCTCCTGCGCTTCACGGATTCGCTCGCCAATTCCGGCGAAAATACTTATTCCCTTATGGAAAACCGTAATATTGTGCATGAATTCCGATAAGATAACTGTTTTACCGACTCCCGCTCCGCCCAACAGGCCGATTTTCCCGCCTTTCAAAAACGGCGTAAAAAAGTCGATAACTTTGATTCCGGTTTCTAAAATTTCGCGGTTAACTTTAATCGATTGAAAGTTTGGCGGTGTACCGTATATCGATCGCCTTTTATTAAGCTTAATTGGACCCTTGCCGTCGTGTGGTTCTCCGAAAACATCGACAATTCTGCCCAACAGACCCGACCCGACCGGCACGCTTATAGTTTCAAATTGTCTGACAACTTTAGCACCGCGATAAAGTTTCGAAGGATCTGTATAAGCCAGACAGGTTATGCGGTCATTAGGCGAAGAGCCATAAACCTCCAATTTAACCGAATTATCTTCAGATAGTGTCAAAAGTTCGTGTCTGCCCGGTTTATCCCGCGCAAACAACACCTCGACAACATCTCCCAAAATTCCGGTTACGACTCCAGTGTTCTCTTCAGGCATATTTTAGTTCGTAGTTAATAGTTCGTAGATCATAGTTCATAGTTACTATGATCAATGATCTCAATACTCAGACCTCATCGGTACACGGTGAATATACTACTGCTTTCCCAGATATCTCTTGATGAGTAAAGGGCGGCCATTTTTCGGTTATTGATACTTCTGATGACTTTTATCTTAAACTTCTCAAATTTTTCAATATTTTCAGAAAGCCTTTCGGCAATCTCACCAATTTCCAGAATTTTGACACGGATGGCATTTTTGGCTAGGCCATTCTCGTAGAGTTTCTGCAGCAGCTGACTGGTAATTATCTGCTTTTCCAGAAAAGCGAGTGCGGCAGCCGGCTCCGGCTTAACCAAATATTTCTTAATTTCAGAGGGTGTTGCATTGACAACCTCCTGCGCCACATCCTGCTTTATAACATCCTGTGTAAGGATACTTTTGAATTTGGCGAAAATTACCTGGATCTCTGCGTAACTGGCCAGCAAGGTCGCAACCTCATGAACAATATTCCAGTCAGGTTTTTCATCATGGAAATCATAAAATGTATATTTGAATTTCGGCCTTTTCTTGTCTACTTCTTCTTTTCCGGGCTTGCCAATTATCAGCGCATCGGCTTCACCCGACTCCATCTCTTTCATAAAACTGTCAATCATAAAATTTAAAAGGTGCCCGTAGTAGCTGGGTTCCGAAGAAACCAGAACAACAATTTTTCTCTTTGAAGGTTTTCTTGAAGGCAGCCGCAGTGCTGCTTCCCGGTTTTGCTTCTTGCCAACTGTCGAAATTTTTATATTGACATAGGTCTGCTTAACATCGACTAGATATCTGTCAAGATCTTCAACCCTCTTCTTATTTACCTCCATTCTTTTGGTAGCGGTATGTTCAAACGCGCGGGTAATGGAAGTCAGAACATCCAGGTTTTTTTCAAACTTCTCAAGTTGCTTTTTTGTGCTCATTTACCTTTCTCCTGCCAAAAGTTTGGCTATATTTGGACTCGCCTTGACGACAACCGCCTTAAACTGCTCAAGGTTTTCGCATCTTTTGATTTCCAGTTTCAATTTGTCCAGAGTTCCGGCATTTGCTACCTCAGTTAATTTTTTGATATCGGCTTCGATCTCTTTGCCGCTTTTAGCGTTCCAGAATTGGGCTAAGAATAAACCTATTATTATTAATTGTAATTCTTTTGAAAGGACAACGTCAGAGCCTTGATTGAAAACTGCCTCCAGTTTCTCACTGTTTCTGAGTATGTTCATGGTTTGTTCTGTCAATTCGACTCCGAATCTGCCCAACTCCTGAGCCTTTCTGGCTTGAGCAAGCATCATATGCAGATGTGTTGCAATTGCTTTTTCCAGCTTAGTGCGTGTTTGATTGCCCACTCGCGACACCGAGAGCGTAAAAGAAACAGCTGGATGCCTGGCCTTTTTCTGTTCGGCAACGTCCAGAAAAATATGTCCGTCGGTCATGGCCATCAGATTTGTCTGAATGTATCCCGAAAGGTCTCCTTCCTGCGTTTCCGCAACCGGCAGCAGCGTAATACTTTTAACTTTGCCGCTTTTCATCTTTATATTGCCGGCTCGTTCAGCAATTCTTGCCTGAATATGAAAAATATCGCCTGGATAAGATTGCCTTCCGGGAGGCCTTCTGGAAAGTAGGGAAAGCTCACGGTAAAACCTAGCGTGAGTCGAAAGGTCGTCTAACACCAATAAAACGTCTTTGCCGCTGTCGCGAAAATGCTCGGCAATCGCCATCGCGCTATAAGGTGTCAAATAAATCATCGGCGCCGGATCACTGCTTGAAGAGCCGATTATTATTGTTTTGTCCAGTACTTTCATATTTGAAAGATAGTTTTCTATTCGCTTCATATCCGATTTTCTCTTGCCGATGAGAGCATAAATGCAAACAGTCCCCAGCTTTGCCTGCGAAACAATTGTTTGCAGTGCGATCGTGCTTTTGCCCACAGACGGATCTCCTAAAATTAATTCCCTTTGTCCCATACCAAGAGGTGTCAAAATGTCAACAACCATTACTCCGGTGTGCAGAGGCCTATTTATCCTCACCCTTGAAGAAATCTGAGGAGCCGGAGTTTCAATATGCCGATAGGAAAAATCACGACTATCAATTTTCCCGAAGTGATCCTGGGCAATTCCGAATGGGTCCAGAATCCTGCCCAAGAATTTATCTGAAGCCGGAACCTGAAAAAATTCATTTGTCCTTACCACCTTCATGTCGTGCACCAGCGTTTGCCCTTCAAAAACCATTACCTCCACAAGTTCAGGCAGCAGTGCGTTAACAATGCCGATTGTGCCGTTTTCCGTCATCACCAGTTCATTGATTCTGGCATTGGGCAGGCCGTTTACATAAAAAATCGACGAGATAATCGACTGGATATAACCAATCTCGGCTGTCTCTTTAAAATACGTATTAAAATCTTTCATTGTCAGATTTTAAGCTGCGCTGGAAGGAATTTTCGCACTGGATCTTTCAACTAGGCCGACAAGTTCATCATGAAGTTTATATTTGAGAGTCTGGTCGCTCATTTTGCCGTTAAACTCAAATACCGCCCCGCCTATAACGTTTTCATCAATCGTTAGCTCCAAAATGCCTTTTTTGCCCAAAAATTCGCTTAGGCGATTGTTCAGTTTCATTACAAAGCTATGAGTAGGCTCAAAAGCAACTGTAACTTTGACAACCGGCAGATTTTGTAAGTAATTGATTAAATCTTTCAAAAATTGCAGCTGTCCCTGATCATCAGCAGGCTCAAGACCGGCTTTTTCGATTTCCTCAAAAACTGAAATAATATTGCCGGTCAAATAGTCTCTGGCTTTTGCAGAAATCATTCCCGGCTTGTCCTTAAAAAGTGATCTTTCAATTAAATTAATTTGATCGATCAGCCTGCTAAGGCCTGTGGTGTCGTATATCGTATTGGCAAATGCACCTAGTGCAGCTTCATTTGTGATCTTCACGCGAAAATTTTCTCCTTTTTGGCCCGCTCCAGCGCTTTATTAACCAAGTCCTCGTGCTCGCTAAAGGAAATTGAGCGGCCGATAACTTCTCGCGCAGCTCTGAATACTATGTCTCTAATCTGCTGATCAGCCTCGTTTAGTTTCGTCTGCTTATAACCGGCAACTTCTTTTTCCGCTTTAAGCAACATGTTGGCCACGTGATACTGGCTCTCTTTGGTAATCGCTTCCTGCTGCTTGATAATAAACTTGCCCATTTCGTTACTTTCTTCGGCGGCAAATTTTGAAAGTTCCAAAAAGTGCTTTTTTAACTCCTCTTCAAGCTTTACTCCGGTGGCACTGATAACATCATCGATTTTTTTGGCAGCTAAGTCTTCAATTTTTTTGGTTGCCCGCTTATTTATTTTTTTATCCATCGAAATTATTTCTTCTTGCTGCTTTAATACCTGGCGAGTCCTAATAAATAAAATTGTCATCATGGAAAGAGACATGAAACTCAAAACAAAGCTAAGAATAATCAGTATTGTGAATATTTGTGTCGGATTTAAACTCATGGGCCACCTAGATTAATTATAAGTACAACTGCTGCTACTCCTGCAATTGCCAAAACAGCAATTGCCGCCGCCGCCACAAACATGCTGCGGTATATCGACCCTTTTGCCAGTGGATTTCTGCCTACTGCCGTAACTCCCGTTGAAATTAGACGTATAAAGGCAATTGTTCCGCCGATTGCCACAACAATTCCTAAAATTGCTGCCAAAACATACCTGGCGTTAGCCGGATCGGCAACGATTCCAATGAGAGACCCAACTCCGGCTCCTGTGCCGCCCCCGCTGCCAAAACTCGACCCAACTAAAACAGAAATTAAACCCTCACCCGATTCACTGTAACCCTGAAGCGCCTTGCCAATAACGTAACCGCTTCTGGTTGCCTTTTGGCCAAGTCCGGGTTGCACACTGGTTGTAATTAAATCGCCTTCAGAAATTTCTCCATTGGCTGTACTTACCCGAACCAGAGTCTCACCGGAAGAAATCACAGATCTGGTACTGTCATCTCTTGGCTCAACAGATAAAATCGGCGCGCTAACAACAACTCCGAAAATAAGAACATCGTATTCTGTGGTTGATTTTTTGAAACCGTCTTTTGTAACAGAAATTATGTGCCCAACTTCAACGCTGGTATCATTGATTTCAACATTAACTGCTACACCACCGAGCGTCGGCAAATTCTGCGCGTATACCGAAGTTAAAGTGATAAGTGATAAGTGATAAGTGATAAGTAAAAATAAGGATAAGATTGCAACAGCCTTAAGCCTTAAGCGTTTAGCATTAAGCTTTAATAAAGAGGCAGAAATCATGGCAAATTAATATCCTCAAAAAGATTGTAACACTTCCAGAAGCAGTTATTGTATATACCGTACGTTGCTAAATTTTAAGGAGATTTTTAATCACCTAAATATATCAAAAGGTAATGTAATAGATGATTTTTAAAAACTAAAATCGAGCAAATTTTTTGCCCGTCACTTCAAAACAAAGTTGATTAGCTTGTCATTGACAAAAACTGTTTTATACTTTCTTGAGTTGATATGTCTTTGGACTTTTTCTGACTTTAGTGCAAGCGATTGCGCTTCAGCTTCTGGAAGCCCTCTTTTGGCGCGCATGATATCCCTGACTTTGCCATTAACCTGAACAACCAGTTGGATTTCTTGAGTCTGGCTACTCTTCTCATCAAATTTGGGCCAAGGCTGGAAGTGGATGCTCCAGCTATTAGTACGCTTCGCTTGTAGTTCGTAGTTCATAGTTCGTAGTTCTTTACTATCTTTTCTATAATTACTACGATCTATGATCTCAGTACTATGAACTTTCTGCCAAAGTTCCTCAGTTATAAATGGCGCAAAAGGCGCCAATAAGAGAAGAAATGTTTCCATTTCTTCTCTAGTGATGAGTTCGTAGTTCGTAGTTCGTAGATATTTGCTATCTTTTCTATGATCTATGATCTCAGAACTAGAAACTACTTTCTTTTCAAGAAAGTTCAGCCAAATCATCAAGGCGGAAATTGCTGTGTTGAATTCCAAGCTCTCAATATCTTCCGTCACTTGCTTGATAGTTTTATGCATAATGGGGAGGCCATCGGGTTGTCGGGTTACTAGGTTGTCGGGTTTCTTTTTACCCGATTTCCTGATCACCTGATTTCCTGATAACCATTTCTCATATAATTTCCACACCCTCTTCAAAAACCTGCTAATTCCTTCAATTCCCACGTCACGAAAATCCCCGCCTTGCAAATAACGACCGCAAAACATCAGGTAGCATCTCAGAGTATCGGCCCCGTATTTCTCAATGTAGTCATCCGGATTAACGATATTCCCTTTGGATTTGCTCATCTTTGCTCCTTCGGAAATTAATAAGCCGTGAGCCCGAAACTTAGCAAATGGCTCCTCAAAGCTAAGTAAACCCAAATCCTTAAAAACCATTGTTAAAAATCTGGTGTACAAAAGGTGCAATACTGAATGCTCGGCACCGCCAATGTACATGTCCACCGGCAACCATTTTTTGGCGATTTCAGGCGACCAAGCGCGTTTAGAATCGTCAGTTGATGTATATCGAAGAAAGTACCATGCAGAGTCTAAAAAAGTGTCAGAAACGTCTGTCTCGCGTCTGGCATCCTGACCGCAATTCGGACACTTTGTCTTAACAAAGCTTTCAACAGAAGCAAGCGGTGACTTTCCAGTACCGGTTGGTCTCCAGTCTTTAACATCGGGCAAAAGTACTGGTAGATCATCTTCAGGAACCGGCACTATTGCATATTCTTGACCGTCAATAACTGCATAATCTATTCCTTCTCGTTTCGAGTTTCGAGTTTCGAGTTTCGAGTTTTCCCAGCATTTACGACAGTAAATGATGGGAATCGGTGGCCCCCAATATCTTTGTCTGGAAATCAGCCAGTCACGAAGATGATAAGCGGTTTTGCGCTTACCCCAACCCTTTTTCTCCAAATGATCCATAATTTTTTCTTTAGCAACACTCACGTCGAGACCATCCAAAAATTCGGAGTTAATCATAGTCCCTTCCTCCTCTTGAACCTGATCAATCTTAGTAATTACTGATTTGTCTCCGTCTTTACCAACCACAACTCGCTTTATGGGAATTTTGAACTTTGTTGCAAACTCAAAGTCGCGTTTATCATGTCCGGGAACACCCACAAGCGCTCCGGTTCCAAAATCCATCAGCACAAAATCGGAAACCCAAACAGGCATTTGCTCACCTGTTAAATTATTAACTGCATAGCTTCCGGTAAAGGCACCAGTCTTTTCTCTGCCTTCCGTGATTCTATCTTCATTTGTTTTGCTTTGAGATATTTTGATATACTTTTCAACTTCTTTTTTGTGTTCCTCTTTAGTTAACTTAAAAACTTGAGAATGCTCCGGCGCCAAAACTACAAATGTCGCCCCAAAATTTGTATCTGGCCTCGAAGTCCAACATTCAACCTGTAACTCTTCGAGCCTGAGCCTCAGAGCCGAAGGCCTACTACCTGCTACCTGATACCTTATGGTTATTCCCTCTTTCTTCCCAATCCAATTCCTCTGTGCAATTTTGACCCTCTCCGACCAGTCAATTTTCTCCAAGCCTTCAAGCAATCGATCTGCATACTTGGTTATTCTAAAAAACCACTGCTCAAGCTCTTTCTTCTCAACCGGCGTCCCACATCTTTCGCAAACTCCTATTGTCGTTTCCTGTACCCTATACCCTATACCCTGTACCCTGTTGATCACCTGCTCGTCGGCGAGCACCGTTTTGCATGAAGGACAAAAATTAACCGGAGATTTGGCTCTGTAGGCTAAGCCTTTTTTAAAAAGCTGAATAAAGATCCATTGAGTCCACTTGTAATAATTGGGGTCGTAGGTTTCCAGTGTTTTTCCCCAATCATAAGCATTTCCTGTCGCCTCAAGCTGCCTGTAAAAGTTTTTCTGGGAAATTTTAGCCTGCTCTTTAGGGTTACGGTTAACCCTGATTGCATAATTCTCACTATGAATTCCAAACCCGTCCAAACCTATCGGTTCAAACACATCTTGCCCTTGCATCCGCTTCATTCGTCCATAAATATCTGAACCTGTGAAGGCATACATGTTGCCGACATGAAGCCCCTCAGCTGAGGGGTAAGGGAACATCATCAAGTTATAAAACGGGTGACTCGAGCGAGAAAGATCCTGGCTAAATGCTTTCGATTCCCTCCACTCTTTTAGCCACTTCTGCTCCAACGAGCTGTGATCATAATCATTCATAACTGAGATTATTTTAACAGCTTTAGCTAGTAATTTTCTATCATTAACATGAAGACAAAAACAAGATAGTATTTGATATACTAAAATATACTAATGATACATTTAAGTTATTTAAAACCGGTGGTCATTTTAACTGACTAAAGACCAGCCACAGCAATCGCTCTGTTAGAATGCCAACTGAATTAGCCTTGTGAAACAATTTCGTGAAACATTACGCGGATTTCCTTAAAACAAACCTAAAAAAGCAACAAGACAATTTTACAGTCCAGCATAAAGGTCGACTTGATTATTTTTCACTAAAGTTATCTCAAGGTTAATATTTCGTTTGGGCTAATTTAACTATAGACCTTGACTTTATATTTAGGCTGCTAGAAAAGGATTAATGACTTGACACTATTCTTATCAAATTAGGCTCAAGATTGCTAAATTTGAGGCTAAGATTCTGAGAGAAAATTCGCCTTGATCTATTTTGATTCTATTTTAATATAACTATTTATATCAAATCATGACCTGATTGCCCAGTGTGCTCATAATCTACTTAAATATCTTTTTTTCACTGTTATCTGGAAAACAGATAGGATTTTAAAAATTATGGTTTTTATGATTTTCTCCCGGTTTTGTAATATTCATCAAACCAAATCCCGCGCAACCTCATTCCAAGACTTAGAGAGGCAGTTGCACCAATTTGATGGTTTTAAATAGTTAATGATATTTTAATATCTCTTTGATCGAGACCAGCATAATCTACCCTATAATTTGACCTGTTTTTTTAAGCTTCAAGTTAAAAATAACCTCCTTTAACCTATAAATAATTTTCCCGCAGATTATATTTTTGTAATTCGCTAACGCCAACAGAGCAATAGTTTTAATGTTATAGGAAATAATTGCAAATAAGGCCATAATGAAAAGCTAAATAAACAATAATAATTGTTAGCAGAAAAAATAGCGATGATGCCAATGATACTTTGTGATATTCTAAATTGATTTTATTTGCACGCTTCCCCAGTATCCGATAAAAGCTAAACCCTAACTAAACCCTGACCCCTAAACCCTGATCACTAATCTTGTGGAGCTAGAGGGAATCGAACCCTCATCTCTACTATGCGAAAGTAGTGCACTACCATTATGCTATAGCCCCTTATATTTTAAATTCGAAATCCTAACTTCTAAATCCTAAATTTTCGAGTTTAGAGTTTATGATTTAGAGTTTCCCCGCATAGCGGGGTTGTGGACCGGAGGAGATTCGAACTCCCAACCCCCTCCATGCCATGGAGGTACGCTACCGTTGCGCCACCGGCCCTTGCAACCAAACAACTGCCCTGACGGGGACAAAACTTGCAATTAGTATAACCCAAAATTGCCAATTCAGCCACTTTTTCAGCAAATTTGTTCAAGATAAATGCACTGAAAAGCCCTATATACCAGCCCAACTGATAATAAAAGTGTAACTGGCACAACATCGACCTTACTGCTAATATTCACACGGCTTCATTTTTATCGCTTGGTTAGCAAATAAATTTTACTCAATTTACCAAACTCAAAACGTTCCCTTAAAGCGCTTGACAACCACCGTATTATATATATTAATAGAAGTAGAGGTGTCCCGTAACGGGAGCAAACGGGACCCCGCATTGCGGGGTCAGGGAAGCGACTTGGGCAGTAAAGTTCTAAAAAGTAAGCCTGCATGCCAAAATTTAGAAATATCCCCAGTTCTTCGTCGAAAAAAAATCTTCATGCTCCTCTATTTGAAGAGCAAACATTACTTACCACCAACCAAATAATTGACCTTGCAAGAAAAGCCGGCGTCGACTTTGGTCCTGGCGATCCTGCCGAACGAATTCGTTATTTTATCAAACTGGGAATTCTTCCCCACATGGTCAGGAAAATACCTGACAAAACTTCAGACTTCAGACTTCAGACTTCAGACTTACCGGCTACGCCGGTGGGCCACCTTGCCTACTCATCAACTAAAAAATTAATTGATGTTGACAGGCTCTACAAAAAAGGATACTCATACCCGCAAATCGCTCAAAAATTAAGCAGCGAAGAAGAGGTCAAAGCCGAGCAAGAAGAAGCTCGCCAGTCACCTCAAAAAGCCAACCCTATAAAAGACACTAAACCTCGCATAATTTACGTTCAGAAAATAGGCAACAAGGACATTAAAGACACACTCAAACAACATGAGTTAAAGCTGGAAAAATTAGTAAGAGATGAGCTCACCCACTCCTTATCTTTGGGCAAAACTGAATCTGATGTCCAAGAAACATCCACACTAAAGGATCAACTAATCCCAACCCAAGAAATCATTGCTAAGGCTAAGACGGCTGGTGTTAGCTTCGGTAATGGTAACCCATATGAACGTATCCGCCACCTTATAAAGCTGGAAATCCTACCTCATGCTACTCGCAAAACTGTTAAAGACCCCATTTCTGGCCTTGAAAAAACAGTTGGACACTTGCCTGAGTGGTCAGTTAAAAGGCTTGTCTACATTAACAAATTACATCAAGAAGGCCTAAATTTTGAGCAAATTGCCCAGAAAATCAGAAGGCTGGAAAAGACTAAGCTTGCCAGGCTGAGTGCTAAGGAACCGATAGCGCTTCCCAGCATTAGCTCTCAAACCGACACACAAGCTAAACCCAGTATCAACTTCTTTCCCAAAATAGGTGTTTCTGAAAAATACATCGACAGAAAGCTTGAAGAGTACCAAGCAAACTTCCATAAAATCCTTGACTATAAACTGGCTCAAGTTCCTCTTGATATAGGCACAACTCTATTAGATTTCAAACCTAAAAATAAACTTTGGGTATATGCCAGAGGCTTTGCAGTCACCACATCCTTGACCATCCTACTGTCAATCGGCATTATTTCAGGCAGGAATTATTTCATTGGTGATCAAGATGAGAACATCCAACAAGATCAAAACATATCAAGCAATCTATTGGGCCAAGTGCTAGCCGCCTCATCCGATGATCACAGGCTGTATATTGATGCCGATACCCAAGTTTCCGGTACAACCTTATTTGCCGAGAATATTACCGCACCCAATGTTTTGTATGGAGCAGTTGCAGGAACCGGTATTACAGTTTCAACAGGCCAGACTCCAGCTATTGGCTTGGATACGACAGCTGTAGTTACTGCAGTCAATGACTTAGCGGGTACTTTAACAATCACTGGTTCAGGTTCAACCTCGATTTCAGCCTCAGGTTCTACTATCAACATCTCTTCAACTGACAATAACGCCGGTGGCGATATTACGGCAGTTTCTGCAGGCAACGGCTTAACCGGTGGTGGCACTTCAGGTGACATTTCACTGGCTGTCGCCCTCACTTCCTCAGGTACCACTTCAACAACCTCCTCAGCTTCCGGCCTCCAATTCTCATCAGGCTTAAGCTTACTCCGAGGCTGCTCTAACAGCCAGACACTCGCTTGGGTCAGTACTACATCAACTTGGGATTGTGGCGGCGGTTTCACTGGCCTTACGCTGGCCGGTGACTCCGGAATCAGTCAAACAATTTCCGACGGCGATACCATTACCGTTGCCGGTGGAACAAATGGTATTGACACTGTTGCCGGCGCCACCGACACAATCACTATTAACTTTGATTCAACTGAAGTCGGCACCACAACTTGGGGATCAGGTTCATCTATCGCTTGGACATTCAATGCAGGTGCAACAGATCCTGTTTTAACATTTGACAGCAATGCTCTGACAATCGGTTCGGCAGCCACCATTACCGCCACCGCTGTCACTGCCTTTAACTGTACCGATTGCCTTGACTTTGATGATCTGGAAAATACTCTCGATCTTGATGAAAATACCGAAATAAACCTTTCCACCCTCAACCTAACCTTTGATCTTGATTCTAGTGGTGTCTTGCAAATCCAAGACGCCAGTACAAACTATTGGGTTTTTGATGAT
>Ga0209210_1001672_pt1 | contig 17993 bp, 8 predicted proteins | sample RifGroA1_FD_183991 | JGI IMG/M metagenome (GOLD analysis project Ga0209210, IMG submission 183991) | Contaminated groundwater microbial communities from Rifle, Colorado, USA - Rifle Groundwater A1 (SPAdes) (version 2) | ecosystem: Environmental > Aquatic > Deep subsurface > Groundwater >...
CCCGCTGGGGCCACTCCCATGGTGTAATCGGTGTAGCCATCCCGTCGCATGACTCCACGGAGCCAACCAGAGGGGGTCTGCCAACGGTCCAGAATCCCAGAGGCTTCCTGAGGGGCACCTTGCTTCAGTTGAAGCTCGGAATCGAGAACAGCTTTCCCGGACTGGAACACCACAGTGTAGAGCGAACGATCCCCGGTCTCCATAGACCGCGAGACTGTGTTGGGGGTCTGGACTACACAAGCCGGGTCACCAAGTCCGGCATACTGGATCTTGTGGTCTTTTACAGACATCGTTTGACCTGTCCAAACCGTTTCGGATCCGTCCGCAAATTACTCTGCACAGTCTCCCACAATGGGATCTGAGCAGCACACAAAGCCTCAATAGAGTCCCATAAAGGACCGGGGCTAAGCACAAACACCTGGTCCCCTGTCTCCCGCTGGAAGATTTCTACCCGTGTTCGCGTCCCGGTCGGGAGAAAACCGCCCTCTCTTAACCAGCCCGCCGTTTCCACCCATCCTGCTGGGATCACATCCCAGAGAGGTTTGAACAGACGGAAAGCAGGGGTCCAATCCAAGCCGGTCACTTGGGGGCGATACTCATAGGACACCCCCTCATGGAGAAGCACTCGGACGAAATTGGCTTCCATCAGGGACCGACAAGGATGAGAGATCCCCCTCCTGATTCCCAGAATGGTGTGACCCGCTTCGTTGAGTTCACCTTTGGTACGACCCCGACTGATAGCCGTGCGATGCTCAGGGGACAGCTTTTGACCCGTCCAGGGGGCAACAGCCTTCAGCTTCTTCGACTGTTCGGCTCGGGCCTCGGGGGTTTGCCATCTCTGAGTGGCCGCTCTGGATTGCCGGGCACGACATTCAGGAGAGCGTTTCCGACTCTCTTCCGTATCGAGTCTGGCTCCCGGATGGGCCGCCAAGTAACTTTGTGCATCCATCTTGTGTGCTGCCCGTAGATGCCGCCGTAGTTGTCGGCGAATGACGGCACACTCCAGGCAACGCAAGACCGGTTCAGCCTGACCAACCATCTGACTGCCCATCGGATTCTGTGGGGCTACAACTTGCATTTACCCCCCACCCCCGCGAAAACACACAGGAATGCTTACCGTCCACCGGATGAGAGTCAGGTAGTTGGCTGTGGGCCAACTTGAGAGAGACCTGAGTCTGGTAGGACAGTGACTCATCTAAAAGGTCAATCTCCAGGTTATTGAGAGAATTGCGGTACTCGGCTTGGCGACACATGCGAAGGTCAAGTAGTTTGCCATAAGGTCGTATCCGGTCACATCAATGGTTGCGTCGTAGCTGGTTGGACCGTTGTTGATTGGATTCTTGGTGGCCGGGTTGAGGCTCGCTGTACACATCAACCCCATCTCATTGAGTGGCCCTACGGCTTCACCCTCTCCGAAGGTCGTGGTGAAGTCTACGATGTTCGTGGGATAGGCAACAGCAATACCAGCCACGTTTCGGTACTGAGTAGAGGCAAATGCCTTGCGGCCGATCTCTTCATTGAGCTTGCGTTGGGTTGTCTGCGGAGCATCCGGGGAGAGTAGGTTGCCTGTAGCCCCAGTGCCAACCCCGAGCATGGTCAACCCATTGCTCTGCACCCGACTGGGATCAAGACTGTTACGAAACAGCCGGGCTGCCAAAATCCCGGCATCAAGGGTAATTGTTTGGAAACGCCGCCATTCAACAAGGATTTTCCCTGATCTGGCATCCCACATTTTGAAAAGAAACTCGCCAGTAGCTCTCTGCATGAAACAAGGGGACATCTGTATATTATTGTCCATGCTTCCGGATCCCCTTTCTCACCACAATTTGAAAATTCAACTCCGGATATTGCGCCTGAAAGGCCATGATCTTCGGATAGGTCTTGTGCGACGGGCTCCACCACCCCTTCACGTCTTCCAACAAAACATCTGTTTTGGGGAGCCTGTGCAGAAAGGCCACCGGATCTTGTAGGCTGACTCCCCGTGCAACTTGAGGGAGGATCCAAAAATCGGGTCTATATGTGGTTCGTTTCCCATCCATCATTAAGGGATATGCCTCGATCTCATAGAGCCAAACCTCTTTCGCTGCATCTAACTCTTGGGCACGTTGAATTTCCGAGGAGGACCGGAGCCAAATTTGACCCTGACACGGAGAGGCATAATAAGCGCCCTTTCCGTATCCGGAAGAAAAGGGCACTGTCCGGCCCTGCTGATAGGTCTTTCTTTGACTCTCGGATTGCTTGCGTTTGGTCTCCTCAGTTGCTTTTCGGCCTCTCTTTTTTTCGATCATCCGAACACGGCCCGCAAGAACAGCTTGCGTGATGGCATGGGGTTTTCCGCGTTGAGAAGCCGCTCGTTTTTCAACAACCTCTCGCGGCATAGGCCCTGTCTTGACCCCCTTGTTCCACATGACTTGCCGAGCACGAGCCTCCCGAATCTTAGCCTTGGCTTCTTCAGTATGTCGGGCACCCCTCCGATGAGAACTCCGAACCGGCTGTTTACGTCCTTCTGCATAGGCTAAAATTAGAGAATCAGACAACTTCCGCCGGGTCCCCTCAGACAACACTTTACCCCGATGTCCCTCAGAATTTGCTCGGAGATGAGCTTCTGACTGCACTTTGCCCGTCAGGGATTGGGAGATGCGTCCCCCGATCCTGATCCGTGTTTCATTGGACAAAGAAGCCCAATACCGTCGCATTGCTTCAGCCTGTCTGGCTTTGCCTTCCGGACTTTTAGCCACGGGGTTTCTCCGATTCTTTCAGTTCCCAATAGACCAGTTGCTCCCCTGTTCGGGCATCCCGAAGGTCAAAGATGAAATACCCCTTGGCCTGTCCCATGAGAGACAGGGGTTCGACTTGAGGAAGAAACATTCCCATCTTCACTCCTTGACGGGTCGGGTTCAGATGATCTTCGTGTCGCATTGGGTCTCCAGGGCGATTCCCTACTTGTGCCCCCTGATAGACGAGTTACCGACCACGGGGGACTCGGGACTTAGAGGTGAATGACCTGCATGGTTGTCACCCCAGGTGGCAGGGCTTGGCCGCCCTGCAACACCATACCGTGCTTCGGGTCATGCACGCCTGCAACAAGAGTGGCCGCCCCGCCTCCCAGCAAGGAACTTTGAGCCAATTTGGCACCACCACTCAACAAGTATGAGCCGCCTATCTGAGGTAGACCCCCTACAATGATGAGGTCCGTGGTCAGGAAAGGCTCCAGAGAGAGCAGGTTGGACACGGAAACGGGTTCCCAACCCTCCACCAGAACCACCAAGTGCCCAGCCCAGGTGGTTCCAGCCGTTGCTCGGACACAGCCCCTGGAAATCGGATGGGTGTTGATGGCCAGGGCCAGACTGATATGAGGGGCTGGCAGAAGAGCAAATTCATTGGGGGCCACTGGGGCAACCCGTCCGACGAAGGTCACGGTATCCCCCGAGAATTCTTCACGGAAAGTGACACCCATTCCGTCTACCAACGGGGGACCAACCCACTCGATGTAGGCAGAATCGGGCTTCGGGGTCAGGGAGTCTATTCCACCCCAGGGACCGATCCGGGAGAACTCCCCGGCGAAGACCATGATAAACAAGGCTGCCCCGTCTGGGTATGCCGGACTCGACGGGTTGGTATACCAGGAAGCTGGCCGGGTTGGGGCTTTTGTGTCCGCACTGGACGGTACCGTTTCTTGAAGGGCCACGTCATGCAGGCCCACCCGCACGGCCTCTAGTCGCATGAACCAATCGGTTCGGCGCTGAATAGCCCCGTGTCCCCGACCGGCTTGAACCGAATGTGACGGCCAGTTAGGCCACAACACGGCGGTCCCAGGACCGAGAGTGCCCCCCAGCGGGATTTTCTGGGGCAGAATCTTACCTGTAGCATCCACTACTGGCCCCAGATAATGCCCCCCGCTGGCAAACAGGGTATGTCCGGGCATCCCCCCACCCTGGGACCATTGCTCTTCCTGTGGGGTTTTGGCGGGTTCCCAGAACTTGGTCCCATGGAAAGCCAGAACGTGTGCCCCTACGGTATCTCCAACTACTTGCCCGGTTTCCTTCAACCCCAGACAAGATCCTACTCCGCCAGGGAGCAAGGGTCCGGCTCCTGTGGGGCTATAGACCTTTTCTGTTCCTTCGTTGGCCACCCAACCTGAGAATCCCTCGGGGAGGATACCTTCTCCTGGGAGAGCTATGAGTCCAGTGTCCGCATCATCAGTGACCTGCATGAAGGACATGGCTTCATAAAGAGAAGCCGGGTCGTTGGTGTGTTCGAGAGTCTTGTAGGGGTCGTTCAAGACGAAAGCTGGAGTGTTCAAAACATCATTCGGGTCGTTCAAAACCGAATGGAACGTCTCTTGCCAAACGGTTTCCGCATGTTGTCCAGTTGGAACCGGAGGTGTGCCCTCGTTGAGCAAGGTCACACTATCCAGAAGGGGTTGACCCTGAAGATACGTGTTGGTGACCGGCTTTCCTGGATAGAAAGAGATGCTCAGAATTGCGTGTTCACTGGAGAAAGTCAGAGGATTCCCAGTTCTTGCAACCCGGTCATATCTCAAGGTGACCGTTTGGGTGTCCTTATCAAACGTCCAGTCCAGATAAGTGTAGATCCTCTGGGCCGCTTCATCATAGATCTGGAAGATGTCGTCGGCGAACAAATGGGTAGGCAAAAGCGACACCCGGCGGGTGTCAAGAGCCTGCACCACTACGGTTTCCAATGTCAGATCCAGAGATCGTTCCCCACTGGTAATGACACTGGCCTGGTTCAGAACCATGTGTTCCGGGGCCTTATACTCATCTGTGGGTGATTTGAAGAGTCGATACCAGACCCAATTCCAAACCTGTTGGGTCACTGCCCCGGGAAGAGAAGCCCCAAATGCCACCTTGCCCATGCCAGCTTCGACTGTGGCCAGGGGCAGGTCCAAGTATTCGACATTGATCCATCCGGCTGAAGGCTCGGCTGTTTCTGTAGCAAACCCAACTCCTGGAACCCCCGGGGTTTCGGGCTGGTAGTAGGGTGGGAGTCCTAGCTGGGGCAGGTACACCGTCACTCCCCATTCGGGGGTGCGAAGCAATCTGACATCCGTAGTCTGATCCCAGGGCACATGTTGAATGACCGATGTGGCATCCGAGTTCGGAACCAGAAGTCCATCCGTGCGAGGGATCTCCCAAGAATTGATGTGGCTCTGGTTCCCCCTTTTCCAGACTCCCAGTGTTCGCTGAATCGTGATAGCCCCCGGTTGTTGGTCGGACCCGACCGGAGGCAGCACCACGTAGTCTACAGATTGCCAACGAACGGTCGTCGAGAGTGTCCCACTCAAACCGAAGACACAAGTATCCGGTGTGCCACCTCCGGCAAAGTCAGCTACCACCGCAGTTGGCGTTTGGATAACATCGTCTACGAAGAGCATCATCACACCCTTGTAGAGAGCTACCCGATAGGTGTGAATCTCGTGGTCCGTCCAGGTGCTGTCATAAGACCGGACCACTGTTCCAGCTTGGTCAACCAACTCGACCTTGGGGGTTGCCCCTATTCGTAGTTGCACTCCGACATAGACCGTACTACCCATGGTAGCTCCAAGAACCATGGGTAGAAGGACCACTCCGGAATCCCAGGCCGTGACAGCCAAACGAGCGGTAAAGGCCCGGCCCCACAGGTCTTGGAAACTCGGATCGGGAGAAGTAAGTCGTGCCGAATACAAGCCCTGCCCAAACGGCCCGGCCCCTGTTGGGTCTATGGGTGCCAGCACCGTCACCAGATCAGCCAGATGGTGTGAAACGGTGAAGCCCGTAGGGGCGGTAGCGAGCCAACCCTGATCTTCAGGGTCCAACAGCCCCACCGCCCGAGCCACAGGCAGAGTCAGGAGCTTCTTGGCCTCCAATACGGGAAGCCCATCTAGATAGAGCAAGGTGGCTAGACGGACTTCACGTTGCCCATCCTGCAAGAGAATTTGGGCGTCCTGTATGCCTGTTCCAGACGTGACCGCAAATTCAGCCCGGAAGTCAAGGTTGGCATCGGGAGTGAAGAATGGCTCTAGTCGTTCGTAGCCATACGAATCTCCAGCCAACTGAGAAGTGGAACAAGCCCGGAGCCAGAGTGCTCCTTGCACAGGATCAATCTTGGAATATCCCAGACCTTGAGTAGTGTACCACTCCCCACCAGGACTGTCCTCAGGAAGGTCACTCATCAAGGCGGAAACAACATAGGAATGTCCCCGGATACTGGCACTGTCTGGGATAACCCCATATCGGGCAAAAGACCAACGGCTCCGATTCTTGGCCAACCGGCTCAAAGATCCCCAGAACACTTGACCTGGTCCCTCGGTAGACAACACCAGGGCAGTGCTGGACGGGGGTGGCATCACTGCCACGTTGCCGTCCAGGGTACCTATAGTGGTCGAGACTATGCCCGACACCTGAGCAATGGCAGTCTTCTGATTCGGGTCTGCTGTGATCCGAACGGTCAGCGGGTAACCACTCCACGGAGTCTCGAAAAGGATCTCCGGATAGACATTCCCATACCGAGTGAAATCTGCTGGAAAACTAGGCGACACTCCCACCGTGGTTGTACCATCAGTCTGTTGTACCAGACTACGAACGGTATACACCCCGGTCTGGGTTCCCGACAGAATCTGGAACCTGTCGTTGACCTGGAGGTTTCCGGGAACATCGCTGGTCTGGATCTTTACTGTGCTCAGGGCCGTAACCGTGCCCGTAACCTTGGGGCCGAGGGACCAAGCCGAGACATCATGGATCTTCAACGGGTCAAGTAGCCAGCCAAAGTGTTCCAGGCCATTGACCTGAAGTGCGCCTACCAGGTACAAATGGTGGTTGTCATGGAACCCGAGACAGATCCCGGTGAACACGCCATCCCAAGTGGCCAGCACGGCTTGGGTTGAGAAAGGATCCCTGGAATCCTCAATCTGGAACCGACCCGCCATGGAAAAAGAGGATGGGAAAGATAGGTCTAACCCCCGCCAATAGTAGGCAACCATTGGGTCGGTCGAGCTATAGGGTCCGGTATGTGCGTCAACAAGCAAATAGCTCTGGGAAGGAACATCTACAGCCCCGGAGTCTGTTCCTGCCAGCACCCAAGCCGGGGAAGCAGCCGTTGGGGGGGTCTTGGCATCGAAGGCCACACCCACACCCACAGGCTCTCGTTCAAACGCTGGAACCTCTCCTCGGTCAGGATTCTGATTGAGGAGCAGGGTCGTGGGACTATTGAGCAAGGCGGAGTACCCTCGCTCGAAGCCCATGTACCGGTGCCCGATGTAAAGCGGATTTGGAGTCTCGGCCGGACCCAGAACAACACTCATCGGGAACCTAGCAATGTCTGGAGCACCCTTCGGATGAGTGGCATCCTGAACCTGTTCCCCATGAGCAGCCGGGTCATGATGCCCGATTCGACGGTCCCATTTGTTCAACACCAAGCCAGGAGTGTTCAACCCTGCCAAGGGCATGATAGGATTGGCGAACCAACAGTAATCCACCAACACTTCACCCTGAGGGTCACCCGGCGGAAGAAGCGGCACTGGCACTGTGAGTTGGATAGAGCCGACGTAGGGGTTGACATCCTTGACCTCTACAGCCGTGCCATTGACTTGGACGGTCACGTCCTGTTTGGTAGCCGGGGTCATGCTTCCCCAGGTTTTCACCAGGGGACCACGTTGAGTCCAGAACCAATCCTTGGTCAAGGCGGCAGACCCGAGGAACTGAGTCTGCTGATTGTGCATGAAGTTCCATGCCCCTGAGTAAACCGTGTTTGAGGCCGAGATTTCAGCCCCCAATACTTGCCAGCCAGAGATGTCGTAGGCTTCGGCGAAGAAGATCCAGGAGAGGCCACCCCGAGTACCTTGGGAAACCTGAGTGCAGTTGGCAATCGCCGTTGAAGCTAAGGGCAGGTCGTCCAACAGGAAACTGTAGATCCCAGCCTTGATGTTGCGAAGCAGTGTGAGTTTGTGTGGGAGATCACTCCAGGGGATGGTCAGAGTCACATCGTAGAGACCGGACCAGATTCGGATCTGGTCCACTCCTCCGGCGGCCTTCTGAAGCGTTATCCTGACCTGAACCCCAGTACCCACCGGGCCATCCTCGATAACCAGATGTCCAAACTGAGGCGAGGGGAAAGCCAAGATGGGCGGGTCATAGGTTGCCCCGGCGGCGTTGAACTGGAAGTCTGCCCTGAAGGTACATGTTGAGGGAATCAGTTTGCCCGAGTCATCCAGGAAGGTCCAACCGAAGGAATTGCCTCTTTCACGAGACAGATACAACCGGCCATTGAGAACCTGAGACACTCCTGTTCCAGTCTGAACGGCTGTCAACCCAGGAGCCAGATTTGGTAGTACGGAAGCATCATAGAGAAATGCCTGAGCCGGACTGATGGAGCAGGTGTAGTTCAGACTGGTCATCCCCCGAACCTGCATGTGAACCTGTGTGGCACTTCCCATGTAGGGATGGGTGATCACATCTGGGGTGATCACAATGGGGTAGTCTGGGTTGGAGGTGAAGCCATAGGAGGAGGCATCCAGAATCCCGGTTGTGCCTGGTGGTTCGAGAGATTGCGGGAGCATGGTTTGACTGAAGGTGAACAGGAGTTCATCTCCTGCCAAAAGAGTCACAACACAAGTCGGAGGTTCCCCCATGGCCAGGAGAGCCACAGCCACAGCCAGAATGGGGTTTCCGGAGATGTCTGTCGGACCAGAGACTACTATCTGGTAAGTACCCCCAAGAGTGGTTCCCGTGTGGGTGATGATCACACTGAGAACTCCGGCTACGTTATCCCCCGGAACCGCGACCGTTCCCATCTGACCAACCACAACTGCGGTTGGGGTTGTTGTAGCTCCGAGAATCGGTGTGATCACATAAGAGGCCGGGGCTACGAGAGCCGGATTGGCAGCATCCATTGGCTCTGAGAAGAACACTTCGATCTGGAACCCGTTCAGGCTTCTGGCTGATATCGGCCGAGGGGCGTTTCGTTCAACCCCGCCATAGGGACCAAGACCGTAGGGGTCTCCACCGTAGCCCCCTTGAACATTCACTGGGGGAGCAGAGAAAGCCATACTGCCGTAGGAGGTCAGACCGTAGGGACCACCATTCTGTTCGGGTGGGGTAGATACCCAGCCAACACCCCCATACCCAGTCCCCACGGGAGAGGAAGGACAAACAACCTCCTCACCCGGGGCAGGGAACGGCCCAAACCCGAAAGGGCTAAGGGCCAGGCATTCTGATGGATCTACAGGTAGCACGCTGGTCCCCGTTCACCGGTTAGCAAACATACCATCTCGGGTTGCCACCCACATCAGCACCTTGATAGAGTTTCACGAAGCCGTGATTGACGCCGATTGGCCAAGCATTCAAGACGCCTCCAGGTCCATCAATCCAACCCCCAGCAGCGATGGCACTCACAAGGATGTTGTTGACACCCGCATTACTCTCTTCATCTCGAATGAGCAGAATGCGTCCTGGACGTTCATCGACCAAGTTGATGGTAATCGTCCAAGCCCCGCCCCCGCCCACGGTCTGTGCCCCCAGAATCTCATCCCCTGGTTGCACCGTATAGGGAGACATAAGGTTGGTGACTTGTCGATAGGGACGGATCACGGTGCCATGCACTTGAAGCTGATCCGGGGCCGGACAAGAGATCCCTACTCTTTCCGGAGCAGTCCCGGCAAAGTAAACTGCTCCGCTAGCCACTCGAAGATCCCCAAGTTTCAGAGTCAGAGCATTACTCGTGGAGCCGAGCCAGACAATGCTGGATCCCGGTCCCGGAGTACCAAGCAGAACAAGGACCCCGAACAGATCCAAGGCTGTAACCCCAAGACCCGTGGTGTTGACGGTGGTGACCACTGTAGCTAAAGGATCTGCGGCCCCGACGGCAAACCGCTGAACACCCTCAGGGGTTCGAATCCAGAAAAAGCCTGAAGATGGGTCTGCGGGGAGATACAAACCACTAGCGATCAATACCGGAGCCGTAGCGGCATCCGGATTGACCACGTAAATGCGCCCCGAGTCCACTGGCCCCGGTTTTTGTCCGGGCATCAGGACTATGTCGCCTGCCGGATTGGTGCCTCCGCCTGCTTCTTGGCTGCTACCCCCTTCAATCCAGACGGAGCCTGCTGTGGGAACTACAAAAGCCCCGTGTTTATTAGCGTATCCGCCTCGAACAACCACATTCCCCATAGCCCCGGTCAGAGACTGATCCAGACTCCGGGTTTGGAGGTAGAGGTCGTAGGGTTCATCGAAAGGCACCCCAGCGGATCCGGCTTGAACCACACACATGGGCGGCCGAGGTGTCCCTGGAGAATCGTTCGGCCAGGCTCCCCGACCCATGCTGAGGATGGCCCCACCACCCATTGGGTTGGGGTTCAGATTGATCTCGGAACCCAAACCATCCCCAACAAGGGGGCCGCTGTCTATGGTGCCTTCAGTTTGAAGTCCACCTCGAAGCAACCCATCTGTTTCTGTCCAAATGGGGGCGGTTGCACCCGAGATCCGTACAGCCCCGTAGTCGGCCAGAATGTTTCGCCCAAGCCCATGGCCATACAAGAAGGGGGTGATGGTGGCCAGACCATCATAGGCCGTGTCAAGACTATAGAAAGGCGACACAGAGTTGGGCATGGAGATCATAACCAACTTGTCGAGAGCATTCTGAGCGTCCCCCACACCCAGCCGTTTTGTGACTGGCACGGTTGGGCCAATGCCGGTTTCGGGAGGGGTATACTGATCGGCGTAGAGAATGCTTCGGTCATGAGCAATGGCTGAGAAAGCAGTCGGGGGACCGTCCGGGAAAGTTACGGTTCCCGTAATGGCACAGGCTCCCCAATACACATAAATATCGCCACTTGTGCCTGCTGTACGCACAGTCAGATCATCCTCGAACAGCGTCCAAAGGCATCGCATGTTCACATTGAAGGCAACCGGACCTACGCCATCATCTGTAATGTCCACCGTGCCCTCGATGGTGGACTCCAGTAGTTGTATCGTTTCTGCGTAACCAAACAGAGAATGTCCAGCCCCGTTTCGAGCCACGACGGCTGTTCGGGTCGTTTGGACCGAAACTCCGGTTTGCAGAGTTGGGTTGATCTGGATGCCGGATTCACCCTCGATACGGCAGGTGTCCGCTGTAAAGGCAAGTGAAGGACCGGTCAATGTAACGGCATACCGAAGGGCATCGGCATTAGCATTGGAAATGACCTGGGATTGCCGCAACCCAATCTGCATGGGACCGGTGCTAATCGCACCCAAAGCAGGTCCCTGGGTGACTCCAAGCCCATTTTGTGTGATCGTGGACTCATCCAGAAAGACCGTTCCCTGACCAGCGCAAAGCAGAACGGGTTGGGCTGTAGAACCCCCATTCACCAAGGTCACATTCCGAATCAAGAGTTCCGAATCCGCAGCCGTACCTGTGAACTCATGGTGGGCGTTTAGAGCCGAAGTGGTACTGACATAGACCCCGTCCATTCCTCCTTGGTTGGCTACAGTGTCACCAACCAGGTGTATGTGCGGTTGAAGAACGAGGTTTTCCTCGTAATACCCTGGAGCAACCATAATCCGATACGGGTTCGCCGTACTGGCAACCGGTTCCCCTCGGCCCACTGCTCCCATGGCATAGGCGACGGCCTCAGTGATGGAGGAGAAATCTCCAAAGCCTTCAGCCGCCATTCGAATACCCGACTCATCCCGAGCCACGGAGTCTGGTCCAGGGATCCGAGAAATGTTCGTTGGCTCGTTCGGGGTTGCCGTGTTGTTCCGGCCCCGGTTGGCATCCACATAGAGAACCCGACCCCCAGTAGACAGTCTTCGAACCAAGAGCATGAGTCGTTGGACATTCTGGTTTTGGTCGTTGGCCCAGCCTTCAGGAGTGGCATCAACGGGCACAACCCCGGACTGATCCCGACGTTCCCCCGCACTGACAAGCTTCAACTCGGCAAACTGGGTGAGTCGCCGAAGTCGAACGAACTGAGTGCTTTCAGTCGGGAGACCTGCATCCACAACAAGCCGAAGCAGGTAAGACCCTTCCCAGTCCACGTTGAACTTACAGGTCTGGGTGGTGCTTCCCTCGGGGGGCAGAAGGACTGCCGTTGAAGGGGTCCCGTCGAAGTTGTTCGGGTTAGCCGCCGCCGGACCCGACGATTTCGGGATGAAGGACAACGACCAGGCATAGGTCGTTGCTGCATCTACGGATTCACAAATGATCTGGTAGCTTTTACGGAGGTCCTCCCTGGATTGGTCGGTCAGAACCGGCCCGACCACTGGACCCCCAGGGCTGGTGTGCATTGTCGTTCGGATGTGGGCTGCCATATTGATCTCCTCTCAAAGACCCCTTCTACACCCGGAGGGTATAGCCGGAAAACTCACGAGTAGAACTGAATGGTCACGTCCTCTTCATCTACTACTCGGGGGATCTGCATCCCCAATCGGTCCACGGTCACTTCGTATGCCTGACTCCCGATAGTAACCCCCATTCGTCTCCGAAGCCGAAGTAGACTCGGGGCAGCCCGCACCCCTGGGATGTACGCCCCCACCCCAGGAGGATCCATCTGACCTATGGTTCCTCCATGATTGCCCAGCCAAACATGGAGCCGATAGCTCCCAGCATTTGGACCCTCAGAGAAAGTCAGGATCTCACCCTCCTGAATCGTCCGCCATTGGGTCTGAGCCGGATCAAAAATGTCCGACCCAACCACACTAGCCGCACCATAGAGTCCACTGGTGGTAGTGTACCTCCGACGACTCGGGTCATCCCCAACCGGGAACACCCGGACTTCGGTAACACGGAACCGACCAACATGTCCCTCGTCAGTAGAGAACGGGGTACCTTCCTGTCCCCCTACATGAATGGAGTTGGGACCAGTCAAGATAGTCAGAATGGCTCCTGGTAACACAGAGGAGAAATCCCGAGTGGGGTCAGAAAACAGTGTACGGTCAGTCAGAGTAGCACCCAATGTCCCGGCAATCCGAGTGGCCCCCTCCCAATATCGGCGAAGGTCTTGGTAGTGGTAGTCCTGGTAGCCCAGAATGGCCTGGTCAGTGAAAACCGCTTGGAATGCATCCCGGAACAGATGGCGGTAATCAAACAGAACATGGGCAGGTTTCAATGCTCGCAAGACGAGTCGGACATTCTCCAGGAGTTGAAAGGGGTCTACCGGGAACTGTTCCAAGTCGATGAGTTGCCCATTGGGCAACGGAAGAATGACCCCCGTGGCGTTGCTGACGTTGACCTCGAAGGTATATTGTTCTTCTGGCCCCCAAGCTGATCGGCCACCAGGAATCTGTCTGGCGGCTACCGCTCGTTCAATAACCTCAACCGTAGCCTCGGTCAGAAGTCCCACACCTTCTGTAACGGCCTCGGTGGTAGCCCCCTTGAGAAGCAGACCAACCATTCGTCGGAGGAACGTGCGATATGAGATGTCCCCCGAGATGTCTGGTTGTCCATCTGCTGTGGCATCTGGGAACACAAGAGAACCCAGAAGCTGATACAGAAACTCGGATCGGGTGTACTCGTAGGCAGAATCCGCAAAGACCTCCTGGGCTGTGATCTGGAACTCGGCGATTCGCTCGGCCACTGCCTGATACTGCAAGGTGTAGTAGGGTCCCTGAATCTGGGCCACGTAGTTACTCGGCAAGACCCTCATGAAGACCGCCATGATAAGGTCTACTTGTGTCCGAGCCTGCATCATCCGATCCTGTCCGGGTTTCTCTACCGGAGCAGGGTTCTGCTGAAGCAGGTTCGGGAGAGCCGTTTTGGCATCTGGCTTGTCTGCCATGGTCAGCTACCGCTCCTACTACGTGATCGCCAAGGATCCAGTATCTACATCAAACGTGAATTCCAAGTTCCCGAGTTCCAAGAACTCGGTCGGTCCCGGTTCGATGTTTCGGGCCCCCGTGTCCCCATAAACCGTGTATGTGACGTGATAAGTGCCTGTTGCCGGGGTCGTCCCCGTAGAGAGAACCACCAACACGCGACTGGAAGTGATCGCAATACGTTTGGCTGCAAGCTCAGCCGCCGTTGCAAATGGGTACTGAACCTGCAAAGTTGCGTCATCGCTATAATCGGGGATGACCATCCCCGTACTACCAATGATGAAAGCACTGTTGGTCTGGAGCTTGATGGGGAATCCATTGATGTTCGGGGGATCATCGAACAAGGTCATGGGTGTGTTGTTCAGGAAAACGCCCCGGAACTCATTGATCTCCCCACCCCCATCCAGAGTCTGAGAAGTGAGGGCGTTCCGCAAAACAAACACTTTGGTCAAGTCCGTTGCCCAAGCGGGGATCTCCTGGAAATCCGATGCTTGGCTCGAAGCCACACTCTCCCGAACCACCATCGCACCATCCCCCTTGGCCAACTTGATGAGGGGAACCACCACGTAAGACACTCCCTCCACACCATCCAATACCCCGATCATATCGGCTTGACGAACAGGCTGTCCTTGTACCAAGCCCCCAAAGAATCGGGCCAGGGCTGTCCGGGCACTTCCATCTACGGTTGCGGAGGCATAGTTCGGTTTCAGAACCAGAGTGGCCTCAATGTCTACCGGAACCCCAACGGACTCCTTAGCCAAAACATCAGCCGTGATGTGCCGGGTTTGGTCAAATTCCTGTTGAGCCACAGCCACCAGGGAGTTTGTGGTGTACTCGACAGTGAAATTCTCATCGTGTTGGTAGTCAATCAACACAGACTCCCCCTCGACGAGCGTGGTTCCCGTTGTCAGCCTGAGTCCAAGCGGGTTTTCCCCATCCTCGGGAACAAAGGTGAAGTCTGGTTGACCACTCGGGTCATATGGGCCTTTGTACTCGACAGTACGGGTCACGTTCCAAACCTGCACTGTCAAAGGATTGGCCCCCAGATACCCCAGATACTCAACCCCTCCCAGAATGACATGAGACTCCCCAGTAACCACGATAGGCTCCCCAGAGGGGATTGATGTCTGAGGTGTCGTGGAGGTGGGCTGAACAACCTGAATGTAGTCCCCTGCTTCCGATGACTTGCCCATGTTCAAGGGGTCATCTCCAGCAAACAACATGTAGAGAGTTGTAGAGACAGTGCCTGATCTAGTGGGGTCCCCTGTGAAAGAAGTGATGCTTCGAACGGGTTGTCGGCGGAACACATACTTATCACTGGTTCGATAACGATAAGACCCCACGAAACCATCAGCCACATGCACATCCGCCGGGTCATTGTGATCGAGAGAAAGCTGAAGCCCGTCAGGGGGAATGATGAGAACATCGGTCAAGTCGAACACATGGCCAGTCTGGAGATCCTTGAACTCGAACCCCCAATCCGGACGATCCAGAATCTCGATGATGGGGTTGGAGTCCGAAAGAGCAGCGTTGATGGCCCGGAACTTCAGGTTGGACACATCACCTACGGGGGCAAACTGACCGTCTTTCACGATCTCAAACGTGAAAGCAAAGTCATCCGTGACTGTGGCGAGGCTCTCACCCCGAACCCAAATATCCACCTTTCCCCCGGTGTGTCGTCCCAGGGCTGCGTCCCAATCCCGCATCATCAACGGATGGCTGGCATCCACCACCGTTGCCTGAATGATTCCGGGCACCGCTATACCCTTCTGCACGTACCCCCGATAGGTTCCAGAATCTACACTCGACAACACCCCGTCAGCCCGAACAGCTAGGTCCAAGTTGGATTCTGAATCAGCCCCGCCGAAGGTTGCCCCCTCATTGGTGACTCGCACGCCTGACGGCCCGCTAATCACCGTTTGAATCTGACCAACGGCCAGGTTCCCAGCCTTTCCGATGCTGTCAGCCTGAATGAACACCCGTACTGAATAACGTCCTGTTGAGGGACTGTAGGTTGTACCAATGCCGTCGGGTGAGATCTGACCCGATGAGGTGGCTCTGAACGTCGAACTCCCGCCACTGATTCCCTGACCTACAACAATGGGCAAAAGAGCTGTGGGACGGATGGTGACATAGAACGTGGCCTCACCTCTGGCCCGGGTGCCTGGGTTTCGAGTCACTCCCCGTCGAGAAGCCAGATGATCAAAAGCATTGTCGATCATCGTCTGTACGTCGGAATCCGACCTCAAGAAAAAGGCTTGTCGCAAAGCCACCTTATAAGGGGACTGGGACACTGCCACGGACGTTCCTGAATGAGAGGGGTCATCAATGGCAAGTAGGGTTGCAAAGGACTGAGCCGCCTGAAGGAAACCGATGATGAAACGGATTCGTTCAGCTTCGGTGGTGAAGGGGTCGATGAAAGTGTCCCGCAAAACAGACCCGGGCTTTACATCTAAGTCGGGTTGCGAACGATAGATGGAAAGCACTGTGTCCCGAAGAATCTGTTGTCGGGTCACGGTGGGCAACGTCGTCACGGCAGTAGTCACCTGAAGAGGAGACCCCAAAACCTCGGGTGAGAAAGCGGATTCGTATTCTGCCCCATCAATCCAGTAAATGGCCGTGACCACATAGTACAGCGGGTCTGTGTCCAGGATGGTGTTGAAAGCGGCATTGGGAATGGCCGGATTCACCGTCGAAGACAGCGTGGCCTTTCGGTCATGGACAAAGGAGTACCGTTGAATCAGATCAACCCCTTGCACTTGCACAGTGGTCTTGTAGTGCAGGAACGTGTCCGGGATCTCCATCATCTGATCAAAATCTGTCTGATACTGGGTGCCCAAACGATCCCGTTGTGCCCCAGTCACACGCAAGTAGAGGGGGTCTGCTATGGGACTCCCATCCCCTTGAGTAACCACCATCGCATCAGCCGTGAGTTCCCCGATGGGGGTCAGTCGTTCGACCGTGGCCCCTGAGACAATCTGTTTGGGGTTGATCTGGGTGTATCCCGAAGTGCCTCCCCCTGGGGAGGTAGCGGCATAGAAATTGTACCCGACCACGTTCGGATCATCAAGACCGTCTATGGAGATTGTCACGTAGTCATCAAACCGCTCGAAAGTGATCCCACCCGGGGGTAGAACATCAGCCCGCACATCTCGGTCCAGGGCCAGATGGATGTCTGCCGTGGCAATATCCGTAACAGCCCCGTTGGTAAGCACGGCCCGAATGCGAACGGAATTGTCTCCCGGATAGAGTTGCAAACCTTCAGGATGCGAAGACGGGTTTGGGATGGTGAACTCAGTACCACTGAAGATTACAGTCTCAGGGTCAGAAGTGAACCCTGCTTCTCTAATGGAAACCTGCACATCGGCTGTGTCCGCAGGCAACCGACCCGTAAGGAACCGGGAAGATCGATCTGTGGTCAGAATAAGGTGGGTCCGGTACTGGTTATCCGGACCCAGGAATTCAGGTGTCGTTGCCATGCTAGTTCCCATCCTTCAGCAACTGTACCGGGTTGGATTGTGCGAACAATCCGGCAGCCTGGGTGGCCGAGAGACCTGCTTGTTCCGGGCCCAACATAAGACCATTGCTCCCCATGAGAGCCACCACATCGGGGACCGTGAAAACGATGGTGACGTTGATTGGTTCCGAAGACGCATTCTGAACGGTCACATCCAGAAGGAAAGTCGTCGGATCCTGAGCATGGGGCTTCACAGTGATGTTGAGAACTGCGTAGAGCTTTTCCTTGAATGTGACCGTTTGAATCTTGGCCTGGTCCGTCTGAAGAGCCTGTAACCGGGATAGAGCCTTCCGGACATCCTCACTGATGAGAGTTGCCACCCCGGCAATCGCCTTGGTTCCAATCCGAGAACGGAGCATGGTGCCATACCACGGATGGTACGGATTGCTGTTCTGGTCGGTCAACAGAATCTTGAGGGCCGCCTGGTAGAGAAGATCCTCATTCTGAACCATAAGAGCCTGACCAGCCCCATCAAAACGATAGTCATTCTCGATATAGGTGGTTCGACACCGGAGACATCTGTTGGGGGCTGCCGTGTAGGTCACTTTGAGTACCGGGTTGGTTCGTAAGGCTTCAGAAAACCTGGGGTATCTCAGAGCGGTCAACGTCGGAGGCCGGTAGAGTTCCCAAGAGGGATAGAGTTGGGAACCACGAGCAGCCACCTGATAGCCATTGGAGCTGTCCCCGAA
>Ga0209210_1001673_pt1 | contig 17978 bp, 32 predicted proteins | sample RifGroA1_FD_183991 | JGI IMG/M metagenome (GOLD analysis project Ga0209210, IMG submission 183991) | Contaminated groundwater microbial communities from Rifle, Colorado, USA - Rifle Groundwater A1 (SPAdes) (version 2) | ecosystem: Environmental > Aquatic > Deep subsurface > Groundwater >...
GATTATCGCTGCGAGCGGATTTGGGACGATAGAGAAAACAAAGGAAGCCCAGGAATTTATTAAGAAACTACCGGGGAAAAGATTTTTGTTTTTGCTTTCGGAAAAAAACAAGAAAGCGATTGGAAAAATTAAGAATCTCGCGAGCGTGGAAGTGAAGTTGTTTAGTAGTGCTAACGCTCGGGACATTGTAACAGGTGGAACATTGATCTTAGATAAGGATATTTTTACAAAAAAGTAATATGTTAAAACCGGTTTTAACAGAAAAAGCGACAAATTTAGCAAAAAGCGCCAAATATATGTTTTGGGTAGATATAAAAGCTAAAAAACAGCAGATTAAATCCGAAGTGGCAAAAACCCATAAAGTTAATGTAATTTCGGTTAAGACATTAATTGTAAAAGGCAAAAAGAAGGCTGTGGTTTCTCTTAAAGAGGGCCAAAAAATTGAATATGAAAAACCTAAAAAGAATTCTTAAAAAACATTCCGGTAGAAGGAGTGGAAAGGTTACTGTGCGCCATCAAGGAGGCAGAAGTAAGCGATTCTTAAGAGAGGTTGATTTTAAGAGGGACAAAATCAGTGTTTGGGGAACGGTTGAAGTAATTGAGTATGACCCAAATAGAAATGCCAGGCTTGCACTCGTTCTTTATGAAGACGGGGAAAGAAGATATATTTTATGTCCCGATGGAGTAGAAGTCGGGAGTAAAGTTATAGCTTCCGAGAGTGCCCCGATTGAAGTAGGAAACACTCTTGCCATGGGGATAATTCCTGTCGGGGCCCAAATCCATAATTTGGAGGTAAGGCCCGGGAAAGGCGGACAAATGGTTAAAAGTGCGGGTAGCGTTGCTGCGGTTTTTGGTAAGGAAGATGACTGGGTTTTAGTCAAATTGCCGTCGGGTGAAATAAGGCGGTTTGACCCTAAAGCCCGTGCAACAATCGGACAAGTGGGAAACATCGAGGCTAAAAACAGAATATTTAAAAAAGCCGGGACAAAAAGAAATATGGGTATAAGACCTTCCGTCAGGGGAACGGCTATGCATCCCAATTCCCACCCTCATGGAGGGGGAGAAGGCCGAAGCGGAGTCGGAATGAAATATCCCAAAACTGTCTATGGCAGAAGAGCTGTTGGAAAAACAAGAACTAAAAACAAATATTCAGATAGAATGATAGTTGAAAGAAGGGGTAAAAAATGAGCAGAAGCACTAAAAAAGGTCCGTTTGTAGACGAGAATCTGGTAAAGAAGATTGCCAAGGGAATGGGAACAAAGGAATCCCCGATTAAAACTTGGGCAAGAAGAAGCCAGATTTCACCCGATTTTGTGGGCAGGTATTTCCAGGTCCATAACGGCAGAATTTTTATAGATGTTTTTGTATCCGAGGACATGGTGGGGCACCGAATGGGAGAGTTTGCCCCCACAAGAACATTTAGAGGCCATGGAGAGATAGTCAAGAGGACCCTGGAGAAAACCTAAAATATGGATTTTATCGCAACACAGAAATATTTAATTCAAAGCCCTCGCAAAATTAGGGAAGTAGCCGGCTTGGTCAAAAAACTTTCGCCTGTTATAGCAATTACCAAGCTTGAGTTTGTGTATAAAAGGGCAAGTGAGCCAATCATTAAAGTTATCAAAACTGCACTTGCACAGGCTAAGGCCGCAGGGGTTTCGGAAGATGTATTAAGGTTTAAAGAGATCCAAATTGGGGAAGGACCAAGGCTTAAAAGGGGAATGGCAGCTTCACGCGGCCGTTGGCATCCTTTCAAAAAAAGAATGAGTCATATAAGGATTATTTTAACAAATGGGACAAAAAGTTAATCCAATCGGCATAAGAACGGGATCCTTCCTACCTTGGAAATCAAGGTGGTTTGTTGATTCTTTGTCTTTCAAAAACTTTCTTTTGGAAGATATAAAAATCAGAAAGGCTTTGATGGCAAAGCTCAAGCTCGCCGGAGTAACCTCTGTTGAAATAGAAAGACTTCCTAAAAGTATGGTGGTTGCCATTTGGGTAAGCAGGCCTGGAGTGGTAATCGGAAGAGGTGGATCAGGAATCGAAGAAGTTAAGAAAGATATTTTGAAAATCATTGGCGTGTCAAATTCAAAGATTGATATCAAAATTCAGGAAGTTAAAAACCCCGAGCTTTCAGCCCATTTAGTTGCCGAAAGAATCGTATCCGAACTTGAAAGAAGAATCCCCCACAGGCGCGTTGTTCAAAAAACTATGGAGAGGGTTATGGCATCAGGTGCTCTGGGTATAAAAGTGGCGGTAGGTGGAAGAATTGGGGGGGCGGAAATTTCCAGAGTTGAAAAGTTTCATGTTGGTTCCGTTCCCAGCCAAACTCTTCGCGAGGAGATTGATTATTCACAGGTTCCGGCGCTTTTGAAAAGAGGTTATGTTGGGGTCAAGGTCTGGATTCATAGAAAGAAAGAATAAGCGAAGCTTAAGACTTTGTCAAAATGTTGCAGCCAAAAAGACGAAAATATATTAAAGATTTCAGAGGTCGCAGGCGCGGAATGGCTCTTCGTGGAAATACCCTTTCCTTTGGAGATTATGGTCTCAAAGCCCAGGAGGTCGCCTGGGTCACCTCTGCTCAAATTGAAGCAGCCAGGCGAGCGATAACCCACTCTCTTAAGAAGGGTGGAAGAGTTTGGGTAAGAGTTTTTCCTGATAAACCAATTACAGCACGTGCCGCAGGGAAAAGGATGGGTGGAGGAAAGGGTGACATTTCAACCTATGTAGCAGTCGTTAGGCCTGGTATGATACTCTTTGAAGTTGCAGGCACGACCCGGGAGATAGTCGAAGAAGGTTTTGCCAGAGCGGGAGCAAAACTTCCGATAGCGACAAAAGTTGTTGCCAAGGAGGAATAAGCGAAGCTTAAGACTTCGTCAAAAAAATGAGAATTTTAATCGGAAAAATTATATCGCAGCAGGGAGACAAAACGGCTAAGGTTGTCGTTGAGAGAATCGTTGTTCACCCTATTTATAAGAAAAGATTCAGAAGAATGAGAAAATACCTGGTTCATAATGAAACCGGTGCAAAAATAGGAGATCTTGTAAAATTTATTGCATCAAGGCCGTATAGTAAGTTTAAGAAATGGAGGATAATTAAGTGATTCAATTTAAATCAATGTTAACTCCTGCCGATAATAGCGGAGCCAAGCGTTTATTAGTAATTGGAATCTCTGCCAGAATTGGGAAGCGAGCCGGAGTTGGAGATGTCGTTACTTGTGTTGTCAAGGGTGCTGACTCGGCAGGAGTAGTTGCTGATCACGAAAAGGTAAAAGTTGTAGTTGTTAGAACAAGAAAGGAAGTAGGCAGGAAAGACGGAACTTTTGTTCGCTTTGATGATAATGCCGGGGTGGTTATTGATAACCAGGGGCTTCCCAGGGGGACAAGAATTCTTGGGCCCGTTGCCCGCGAAGTAAAAGAGGTCGGATACAATAAAATTGCATCATTAGCAAGGGAGGTTGTATGAAATATAGAGTTGGCGATATTGTCAAAGTAACAATAGGGAAAGACAAAGGCAGAGAGGGAAAAATTGAAAAAGTTTTTCCCAAGAAGGGTTTTATTCTTGTTCCCGGAGTAAATATTTACAAGAAACATGTTAAGGGAATGGGCGAGGTTAAAGGGGGAGTTTATGAGCTTCCGAGGCCCCTTGCTGTATCGAAAATTGCTCTTGTTTGTCCTAAGTGTAAAAAAATAACCAGAATTGGGTTAAAATTCGCAGGTAAAGAAAAAGTCAGAATTTGCAAAAAGTGTAAAAGAGAAATTGATAAAGCCAAATAATATTATGAATAGACTTTTGGAAAAATACAGAAAAGAGATTTCGCCGAAGCTGGCCGACCCTAAAATTACCAAGGTTGTGATTAATGCGGGCGTTGGAGAGCTGGCCAAAAATCAGCAAGGGTTAGAGGCTCTCAAGCGTGATTTGGCTGCGATTACTGGTCAAACACCCTCGATACGGCTTGCTAAAAAGTCAATAGCTGCTTTTGGGGTTAGGGAGGGTGTCCCGGTTGGTCTTTCGGTAACCCTAAGGGGAGTGAGAATGTTTTCATTTTTGGACAGGTTATTTTCAATAACCCTGCCACGGTTGAGAGATTTTCGGGGGATATCCGATACCTCTTTTGATAAATTTGGCAATTATACATTGGGAATGCCCGAGCATACCGTTTTTCCTGAAATTGATTTCTCAAAATCAACATTCCCCCATGGAATAGAAATTACAATTGTGACTACAGCCAAAGATAAAGAAAAAGCAAGAAAACTATTGGAACTTTTAGGCTGTCCGTTTGTGAAAAATTAATATGTCAACAACTGCAAAAGAAGTTCGAGAAACAAGAAAATTAAAGTTTAAAGTTCGATACAGAAACAGGTGTAGGATTTGTGGTAGAAGCCGAGGGTACTTAAGAAAATTCGGACTTTGTCGCTTATGTTTCAGGGAGCATGCTCTAAAGGGAGAAATCCCCGGAGTTAGAAAGGCGTCATGGTAATTGATTTTTTAATTAGAGTAAAAAATGCGGGACTAGCAAGAAAGAAAGAAGTTTCTATCACCGGCAGTAAAAAAGTTATGGCGGTTGCTACGGCTCTTAAAAAACTTGGCTTTTTGGATGAGGTCAAAAAAGACAAGGTAACTCTTACTTACAAAAACAAAAAGCCGGTATTAATGGACTTAAAACTTGTAAGTAAGCCAGGGCTTAGAATCTATATGGGAGTAGCAGAAATTGAAAAGAAAAGGGGTCCTTCCACCTATCTTATTTCAACACCAAAAGGAATTTTGTCCAGTCGTGAGGTAATAAAACAAAGATTGGGAGGGGAGGTAATAGTAAAACTTACATGAGTAAGATCGGGAGGCAACCAATAAATTTACCAAACGGTGTGACCGTAGAGATTTCTAATGGCAAGATATTAGTTAAAGGGTCAAAGGGTGAGCTTGAAAGAAATATTCCCCGAAAGATTAGCGCAGAAGTTTCTGACGGGATAGTGACTATTTTCCGAAAGGACGACACAAAACAGTCAATAAGTTTACATGGAACTATCAGGTCGTTGGTTGCCAATATGGCCAAAGGAGTTTCCGAGGGTTTTGAGAAAAGTCTGGAACTGGTTGGAACGGGGTTTAGGGCAGAGGTATCAGGTTCAGTGATTACTTTGACTGTCGGTTATTCGCACCCGGTAAAAATCGAGGCGCTGGCAGGAATTGCCCTTAAAGTTGAAAAATCTATTATAACCGTGTCCGGGATTGATAAGGAAATTGTCGGGCAGGTTGCGGCCAATATTAGGGCAGTCCGGCCACCGGAGCCGTATAAAGGCAAGGGTATTAAATATGTTGAAGAGATAGTAAGAAGAAAGCCGGGGAAAGCGGCAGCTAAAGCAACTACAGCATGAGAACAATTAGACTATCGGTTTATCGGTCAAATAAGTTTATATACGCCCAGATAATTGACGATTCAAAAGCAGAAACGTTGGTAGCTACTTTTGGTCGTGACGCCGCCAAAGTTGGGGAAGAAATTGCTGCAAAAGCCGCCAAAAAGAAAATCAAAGAAATTTTTTTTGATAAAGGCAGATTTAAATATCACGGAAAAGTTAAGGTGTTAGCTGAAGCGGCGCGCAAAGGAGGGTTGAAATTTTAATGGGCTATTCAATGCGTCAGCAATATAGTAATCCAGATAAAGAGTTTGAAGAAACAGTTGTTCAAATTAACAGGATTTCCAAAAAGACAAAAGGAGGAAATCAAATTAGATTTTCCGCCCTTGTTATTGTGGGAGATAAAAAGGGAAAAGTAGGTGTGGGGCTTGCCAAGGCACAGGACGTTCGGAATGCAATCAGAAAGTCAATTGAAGCAGCCAAAAGAAGAATGATTTTAGTTCCATTAAAGGGAACGACTATCCCCTACTCGATTGAAGAAAAGTTTTCCGCCGCGAAGATTCTTCTTAAACCGGCCCCTCCCGGCTCGGGTATTATTGCAGGGGGTCCGATGAGAGTGGTTTTAATTGCGGCAGGAATTAGAGACGTGGTTGGAAAAATTCTGGGAACGAAAAACAAAATCTCAAACGTTTATGCGACAATAAGAGCATTAGAAAGGATAAATGAACTTACCAAAAGTCGTGAGCAAAAGTAAAAAAAGAGTTGGCAGGGGTTTGGGTTCGGGTAAGGGTGGACACACAGTGGGGCGTGGCCAAAAAGGCCAAAAATCAAGAGGTAAGATAGGGGTTCTTTTTGAAGGATTCAAAGTCAAAAAATCTCTTCTTAAAAGACTTCCTCTATCCCGAGGAAAAGGAAAGTTTCATGGGAAAAGTAAACCCGTTATTGTCAATGCTGGTGTTTTGAATATTCTGCCTGCAGGGTCAAAGGTTAATATCGAGACTCTGGCAAAAGCAGGAATCGTAAAGCTTGATGAGGCCAAGAAATATGGCGTAAAAATATTAGGAAGCGGCAAACTTACAAAGAAGTTAACAATCGAGCTCCCAATGTCAAAGAGTTTTGCCAAAAAGATTAATGTTTAATCTTATTTTCCAGTTTTTTTTGAAGGCTCTTAAAACTCCGTCTATAAGGAGAAAGCTTCTTATAACCGCCGGAATTTTGGTTGTTTTTAGGCTCGCGGCTCATATTCCCGTTGCAGGAATTGATAGGACTACTCTTACTCAGCTATTTTTGGGAAGCCCGCTTCTTTCTTTGCTTGATGTTTTTTCCGGTGGAACTTTGGCCAATTTTTCGATAATGGCTTTGGGTCTTAATCCATATATCAACGCCTCAATCATTTTCCAGCTTTTGGGGTATGTTGTTCCGTCAATTGAGGCTTTGCAAAAGGAGGGAGAATACGGCCAGGAGAAGATTAATCAATACACAAGGCTTTTGACTGTTCCTTTGGCCGCACTTCAAGCTTTTGGGATGTATGCTCTTTTAAAGGGTCAGAATATCATCTCGGATTTATCGCCCATAGCCCTTCTTTCATTGGTTGTAACAATGACAGCAGGAACGGTTATTGCTGTTTGGCTGGGAGAGCTTATCACCGAATACGGATTTAAAAACGGAATTTCACTTTTGATTTTTACCGGGATAATGGCTCGGCTTCCAGTGACTTTCGGTCAGAGCTTAAGCGTATTTCAATCACAGGATTTATTTAAGGTACTGATATTTTTGGCTCTATCCATTTTGGTTGTTGGTCTTGTAATTTTTGTCGGAGAGAGCGCTCGCCAAATCCCGATTCACTATGCAAGAAAAAGATCGGTTGGGAGCCTTTCGCAATCCTCATATCTTCCTCTAAGGCTTAATCAGGCGGGAGTTATACCTATTATTTTTGCAGTCTCTTTGGTTTTAATGCCGTCTCTAATTGGGCAGTTTCTCTCAAACGCTGCAAATCCCAATATTGCCAATTTTGCCAGGGGAATTTCTACCTCGTTTAATCCCCAGAGCTTCTTGTATAACTTTGTTTATTTCTTCCTGGTTTTTGGGTTTACCTATTTCTATACCGCGGTTGTCTTTAATCCCGAGAAAATTTCGGAAAACCTGCAAAAAGGAGGGGGCTTTATCCCCGGAGTCAGGCCCGGAGGAGAAACCGCAAAATATCTTTCTTTTGTATTGTCAAGAATTACTATTGTAGGAGGAGCTTTTTTGGGACTTGTGGCGGTACTTCCTTCGTTTTTCCAAAACTCAATTGGGGTTGCCAATTTGGCAATCGGAGGAACGGGGGTCTTGATTGTCGTATCCGTTGCCCTTGAAATAATCAGGGAAATCGAAGGCGAGCTTGTCATGGGCCGCTATGACCGCCTCATTGGCGCTTGACAAGCTCTATATGATGTATTAACATTACATCATGATAGATTTACAAACGTGGGATGCTGGCGATAAAGCAGTAAGAACCCAGATAACATTGACTCAAAAACTGAAGGCCCTGGTTGAAAAAATAGCTTCCGAGAAAGGGGAAAGTCTTTCGGAATACCTGAGAAAAGCTGCTTTAGTCAGGGCGTTGGTTGAAGAAAAAGATAAGGAAGATATGGAAAGTATAGCCATGAGAGTGGTTGGTTCGGTCAACCCTCAAAAGCATCCGGAGTGGAAAAATGAGAAAGACGTAAATAAATGGGTAAGAAAGATAAGAAGAGAATGGTAGATAAGTATTTTCTTCCGGATACCAACATCCTGATTTACGCCCTGTCCGACAGACAACCTTACTCTTCTTGGTTTGCCAAGGTTATTAAAGAGAAAAAGCTTGTTCTTTCTTCTTTGGTGGTTGCCGAATTTTTATCCGGCGCAACCAAAGAGGAGGAAATTTCTTTTAGACTCCTTCTTGAAAATTTTGATGTATTACCGGTTGACAGCGTCGTCGCCCAGGTAGCTGCCCAGTATAGAAAGAAGTTTTTGCAGAAGAAGAAAAAAGTCTGGATGTTTGATTGTCTGATAGCTGCTACCTGCAAGGTTTTTGGCGCAACGCTGGCTACGTTTGATAAAAAAGACTATCCGATGGGGGATATAAAAGTTATCTCGGAGTTTTCTCCACTAAAAAACCGCCAAGGATTTACTACAATTTGATTTCTCAAATTTCCCTGACGGTTTTTCTCTTGCTATTTCTTATTGTTCTTATTGATTTCGATGATGCGGAAAACTCCAGCAACCACGATCATCCCAAGGGTGACCCAAGGATCGTGGGCCTCGAGGGGCGACAGCAATAAGCTGGTTAACAACCAACCGAATGCGGCCCAGATGAAAAGCAAAGAAACCATTTTTACTCCTTTTTGGTGTGCAAGAGAATAGGATTGAATTTGGAAAACTACAGGTTAGCTTTCAAACCTAAGTTTTTCAACTTCTTGAGGCTGATAGTACCACCACCACATTAAAAAGTCAAGACTATGAGATTTCTTTCGGTTAAAGCCAAAAGAGGATAGAATAAATTATGACTAAACTTTATTGCTATGTGGATGAAAGTGGCCAGGATACCCAAGGTCGTATGTTTATCGTTTCGGTGGTTATTACAGAGAAAAGTCGGGGCAGACTATTTGCTGTTTGCGAAAAACTTGAAGACGCAAGTGGAAAAAAGAAAGATAAATGGGGGAGGGCCAAACACGAGAGACGTATGTTTTACATCAGGCACATCCTTGCAGATGCCAGATTTAAGGGTGTTCTTAGGTTTGAAGTTTTCAGGAACACGAAGGATTATGATGGTTCTACCATTACTGCAATAATTTCCTCAGTAAATTGGGATAAACCACACGGTCAGTTTACAACTTTGGTATATGTTGATGGGCTGTCCAAAACCAAAAGACAGGAATACGGAGCGAGACTTAGACGTTTAGGATTGCCTGTTAGAAAAATAAGGGGAATAGCCAGAGATGAAACTAATGCTTTAACTCGCCTGGCAGATGCTACAGCCGGATTTATTCGAGACGCGCTTATCGGCAAATCGAAGGAAATAAAGAGTCTATTTGAGAAGGCAAAGAAGGGCAGATTCATGATTGAAGTTTCTTCCACAAAAAACCGCCCACAAAGGGGCGGTAGAGCCTAGTCTTTTATGACACATGCCGTAACGGACTGTTTTCGGCTCGGTTTGAAGATATTATAGCAAACTTGTCAAATAAAAGCTAGAATTCAAGGTATCTTATGAATATTTTGTTTTTGGGGCAGCAGGGGTCGGGAAAAGGGACACAGGCAAGGCTTCTGACTGCGAAGTTTGGTTTCCACTATTTTGAGTCCGGAGCTTACCTCAGAAGAGTTGCTGAAAAGAATGAAGCCGTCAGGAAAACTCTTGAAGAAGGAAAATTGGTTCCCGATGAAGAAATGACATCATATTTGACTGCCTTTTTGGACCAGCAAAATTTATATGACAATATAGTTTTTGACGGCTTTCCAAGAACTCTTACGCAATATGATTTTCTGAAAAGCTGGCTTACTAGTCGCGGTGTAAAACTAGATTTGGTTATTGTTTTGACAATCAGCGATGAGGAAACGGTAAGAAGGCTGTCTACTAGAAGAACCGATCCGGAAACAGGGGGAATTTATAATTTTATAACAAATCCTCCTCCTGCTGGGGTTGACGTGAGCAGATTCATCCAAAGGGATGATGATAAACCTGAAGCAATCAAAGAGAGACTGAATCTGTATAAGGAGAGGACAGAACCCCTGATTGCCGAACTAAAAAAGGAAACTAAAGTTGTTGAAATTAACGGAGAACGCCCCATCGAGGTAATTGCTTCCGATTTAGAAAAATTTGTCAATGATATCCATTAAAACTCCTGAGGAGATTGAAATAATGGCCGAGGGCGGCAGACGCCTTGGCAGGATCAAGAAAGCGCTTGAAGAAAAGATTGAGGAGGGGATAAAAGCTTCAGAAATAGAAGAGTTGGCGGTAGAGTTGATCGCTAAAGAAGGTGGACAGCCTTCTTTTAAGATGGTTCCGGGCTACTCCTGGGCAACCTGTATAAATATTAATGAAGGTTTGGTACACGGAATTCCTAGAGCAGATATGAGATTTGAGAAGGGAGATGTAATTAGCGTAGATGTTGGTATGTTTTACAAAGGGTTTCATACAGACACGTCCATTAGTGTGGCAATTGACCCAACATCGGAAGTAAAAAGATTCCTACAAGTGGGAAAAGAGGCTTTGAAGAAAGCTGTGAAGGAGGTAAGGCCGGGTAAGCATATATATGATATATCAAAGGCAATTGAGGAGACCGTTGTGGGAGCCGGCTACTCGCCTATCCGCGCTTTGGTTGGGCATGGGGTGGGGAGAGAGCTTCATGAAGAGCCTCAAATACCGTGTTTTACTCCGTCCGGTGACAGCCCTGAAATTAAACCTGGAATGGCATTTGCCATAGAGGTAATGTACGCTCTAGGCTCGCCGGATGTGGTTCAAATGTCGGACAGGTGGACAATAGCCATGCGTGATGGTAAAATATCAGGACTTTTTGAGGAGACTGTAGCAGTTGCGGCTTCGGGGCCTCAAATAATTACTCAATGAAAGAAGGTGTTGTCGAGATTGAAGGGATTGTGACTCAAGCATTGCCGAATACAATGTTTAGGGTTAATTTAAACGATGGGAGAACTGTTCTAGCCACGCTCAAAGGGAGTATGAGGAGAGCCTATGTTAGGATTTTTCCTGGGGATAGAGTCAAGGTCGAAATGACGCCCTACGATGAGGAAAGAGGAAGGATAGTTAAAAAACTTTAAAAGTGAAAGTAATAAGCTCAATTCAAAAAAGGTGTAAAAACTGTAAGATCGTAAAACGTAGGGGGGTTTTATATGTGATTTGTATAAATCCCAAGCACAAACAAAGACAAGGATGATATGGCACGTATAGCAGGAATTGAATTACAAAATAACTGGAGGGTAGATTTTGCCTTGACAAGGATAAAGGGGATAGGGTGGCCATTGGCCAAAAAAATACTCGGGGAGATAAAAATGGAAAATAGTAAGCGCGTGTCAGATCTTAGTTCCGACGAAATTGCAAAAATCAGCTCGCATTTAGAGAAATACCCTACAGAAGGGGAACTTTTTAGAGTGGTTAAGGGTAATATTCAAAGGCTTTCTGCAATTTCTTCCTACAGAGGATTGAGGCATGTCAGAAATCTGCCGGTTAGAGGTCAGAGAACCAAGACTAATGCCCGCACAAAGCGCGGCAAAAGAAAGACTGTAGGAGCATTCAAGAAAGAGATTTTGTCAAGGAAACAAATAGATGAAAAAGCAAAAAAGTAAAGCAAAAAGAAAATCCGAAGTTGCAAAAGTCTATGTTTCGGCCTCGTTTAACAATACGCTTGTTACGGTGACCGATGAGGAGGGCGCTGTTCTTACCTGGGATTCATCGGGAGCATCCGGGTTTAAAGGTACAAGGCGGGCAACCCCTTACGCGGCAACAACCGCAGTTGAAAAGGCTATTAAGAAAGCTAAGGACGATTTTGGTGTTGCCGAGGTAGAGGTTTATGTCAAAGGGCCGGGAGCAGGTAGAGACGCGGCCTTAAGGGCAATCAGAGCCTCGGGGGTAAAAATTTCTCTTATTGCTGATATTACGCCGGTTCCTCACAACGGGCCGAGAGCGAAAAAGAAAAGGAGAGTCTAGGATGGCAAGATACACAGGACCAAAGGACAGATTATCAAGAAGGGAAAACTTCGATCTTTTCGGAAAAGGGGGAAAACTTACCCGACTTAACGTTTTTCCTGGAGTTCATGGGCCAAAAGGGGTTCGGGGACAATCCCAATATGGAAAACAGCTTCGTGAGAAACAGAAAGTCAGAAGACTTTATGGGGTATTGGAGGCTCAATTCAGGAGATATGTTGATAAGGCCCTAAAAAGTAAGGGTAATACTGGAGAAGCGCTTTTATCGTTATTGGAAAGGCGGCTTGACAATGTTATCTTCAGGCTAGGATTTGCCCCAACCAGATTATCGGCAAGACAGATTGTTTCCCATGGACACATATTTGTTAACGGCAAAAAACTGAATATTCCCTCATACCAGGTCGTAGTTGGGGATGCGGTGAGTTTGAATTCAAAAGGCCTTGCAATCCCGGAGGTGGTAAAGTCTCTGGAACAGAAAGACTTAAAAGTTCCTTCCTGGCTTGAGAAGAAAGGTCCTGCCGGGCATGTGAAGGCTTTACCCAAGCGAGGAGATATAACAGAGCCTATAAGTGAGCAAGATATAGTTGAGTTCTATTCAAGATAAGGTAAAATACCAAGGAGGTGATTAAAAATGAGTGATCCGATGTTTGAAATTAAACAAGAAGCAAAAGGTGAAAATTATGGCAAGTTTGTTATCTCACCCCTCGAGCAGGGGTATGGGTTGACGATCGGTAATTCCCTGAGGCGGGTACTTTTGACCTCTCTTCCGGGCCTAAGCGTAACAACCGTCAAGATTGCAGGTATAAAGCATCAATTTTCAACTCTTTCCGGATTGAAAGAGGATGTTGTTGAGTTTATCTTAAACCTCAAAAAGGTCAGATTTTCTGGAACTACCGATGCAAGCGTTAAGGCAACCATTAATGCTACAAAGCCGGGAACTGTAAAAGCCGGAGATATAAAACTAACCGGTGCAACCAAAATTGCAAATCCGGATTTAGTTTTGGCAACTTTAAATAAGGGTGCCAAGCTTGAGGCTGATATAACCGTTGAAAGCGGAGTGGGATATTCCCCGGCTGAAGATAGACCGACAGATGTGATAGGTGTTATTCCTGTTGATGCGTCATTCTCTCCGGTTAAAAGAGTAAGTTTTAAAGTTGAGGAAACTCGTGTTGGAAGACTTACCAATTATGACAAGCTTTCCCTCGAGCTTTGGACTGACGGGACAATCTTAGCAAAAGATGCAGTAACATCTGCCGCCAAAATTTTAACCTCTTACTTTAATCAAGTAGTTAATCCCAAAAAAGTAGAAAAGCCGCAAGAGGAGAAGAAGGATGAGTTGGGGGTGGTTGGAAAACTTTCCGTTGAAGAAATTGGTCTTCCGACCAGAGTAGCTAATGCCCTGATCAAGGCTGGTTATGAAACAGTTGAGGCACTTGTCAACGCCGATAGGAAAGAGTTGGTTAAAGTTAGGAACTTGGGTGAGAAATCTCTGAAGATTGTTGCTGCAGCTCTGGGACAAAAAGGAGTTGAGTTTTAAAAGGGACAATAAATGAACAAGAAGATTTTTGGAAAAAAATTGTCCCGGGGGCGCTCAGCGAGGGAGGCTTTGTTTGCTTCGCTTATAAGAAGCCTTGTTTTAGTCGGAAAAATAGTTACTACCAAAACTAAAGCGAAGGCGATTAATGGGCAGCTTGGGAAGTATATTCATTTGGCCAAAAAGGGAAGCTTGGGCTCAAGGAGGAAAATCTTAGCAGAGCTTAAAAATGACAAAAAAACTGTTAGCTCCCTCTTTGGTAAAAAATTCAAATCAACGAAGATTATCAACCTGCCGCCCAGGAAGGGAGACAACGCTCAAATGGTGAGAATTGAGTTAAATGAAGACGTACCAACCAAAACAAAAAGAAGTTAAAAGAGCTTGGCATTTAGTGGATGCCAAAGGAGAGGTTTTAGGGAGACTTGCAACAAAAGTCGCCGGTCTTTTAATAGGAAAAGGCAAGGCTTCCTACTCGACCCATATGGATATGGGTGATAATGCGGTTGTTGTTAACGCCGAAGAAATTAAAGTAACAGGCAAGAAGGCCACTCAAAAGGTTTACAGGAGTCACTCGGGCTACCCCGGGGGGCTTAAGGAAGCGAGTTTTGCAAAACTCATGGAGAAACACCCCGAAAGAATCCTTGAGCATGCAGTTAGCGGGATGCTTCCCGATAATCGTTTAAAGAAAGGCAGAATGGCAAGATTAAAGGTAGTGGTTGGAGAGGTAAATCCATATGAAGAAAAATTTAAAGAAAAATAATATTACATACGCAGTAGGGCGAAGAAAGGAATCAAGCGCTCGTATTAGGCTTTTTGAGGGCCATGGAGAGAACCTGGTTAATGGAAAAAAAGAGAGTGAATATTTTCAGGGAGCGGTTTTATCTAAACTTTTGGCAAAACCGTTTGATGTTACCGAATCGGGGGGAAAGTATTACTACACTGCAAAAGTTGTAGGCGGAGGTAAAAATGGCCAACTGGACGCTCTAGTTTTGGGAATTGCCAGGGCTTTAGCTAAAGTTTCTCCGGATAAATTTAAGTTTTTATTAAGAAAACCAGGCCTTCTAACTCGCGATTCCAGAGCCAGACTTCGAAGAATGGTCGGAACCGGCGGCAAAGCCCGCCGCATGAAGCAATCACCAAAGCGTTAATCTTCTAATCTCGTAACAAAGGTAAAGGCTTCTGAACCATCGGGGCGGTAGATTTTTTCAATAATTTTTATTAGTAGTCCGTCTTTGATTTTTGATTCCGGAGAGCATTGCCAGGAATCAACCGCCAAAAATTTTTCCGGCACATCAGCTACAAATGAATCATCAGATGCGCATTTTAGGTTTGTTAATTCAATATTTTCAGGAATTTCGCCGATATAAAATTCATACCATGGACGGATGTTATCGGGAAAACCAGTTACTAATATTTTTTCGTAATCTCCTTTTATTTGATTAAGTTTTAATACCAACTCTTTGGTTCCTACATTTCTATATGAGGATGCATCCATGTCGGCATTTGCAATTAGAGGTATGTGGATAAATGAATGCCTAAAGTACATATATAAAAAGAATGTAAAATTTAAAATTAAAAATGTAAAAATAAGTTTTTTATATTTGTCTAGGAGGCTAAAGCCGTATGCACATATGATTGTGACAAAAGGAACCATGTAGAAGGCTCTCATTAAGTTTGGGGAGTCCTCAGTTGTTAGGGCGGAGGGAAGAGGTGCAATTAGAAGAAGCAGTAGGGGAAGTGCAGAGAATTTCTTTTTAATAATTGCGACAATACCGAAAACTAAAAGCACAAATTCGACATAAGTTAGAATTCCGACGCCGGGGGTAGTATACCGGTATGGTCTTGCACCATATCCTATTAGGAAATCAGCGCCCAAGTATTTTGAGTATTCAGTAATAAATCTTTTTGTGTAAATAACAAATTTATTATTGATTAAATCTTTCGCATGTGTGGTTTCATATTTTATGTCAGGGTCGGAAAGTATTGAGACTTGGGTGAGTCTCCCGCGGGCAGCCGGGTTAAGAGAAAAAAGGAGTGTTAAAAGGATGGCTCCGCCGGCTGTATAGATGGCTGTTTTTTTACTGCCTGCGGCGATGGCCAAAAAAATCGGGGTGACAATACGTGTTGAGTGATAAAAGAGGTAAGAGAGGAAAGTTAAAGCTAGTGTGTAAAACAAGTTCTTTTTTATTGCGAAATACAAAGTCCAGAGAGTGAGAAATAGGGCGATAATCGCTTCACTTGTTGCTCTTGATACTTCCATATGCCAGGGAGAGATCGCAAGCAGGAAGCTTGCGATAATTTCCAATTTCCAATTTCCAATTTCCAATTTTTTCTTTCTTAGCTCTTTCGCAAAAAAATAAAGAGGAAAAACAGTCAGAGCTCCGAATAATGCCGATGGGAATCTAACGGCAAACTCGTTTTTGCCAAAAAGGGCGAGAGAGGGCATGGCTGTATAGAAAATTCCGGTGGGCCTAAAATCACCAAAAGTGTTGTAATAAAGAGGCAGAATTTTTCCGAGTGAAGCTTGCCAGCCAACTCTTACTTCATCTGCATGAAATCCATACGGAAAAGTCCCGAGCTTTATAACTCTCAAAAAAAGAGCTAGGACAAATATCCAAAAAAGAGGGTGTTTCAAGAAAGTAAAAAATCGCACTAAGATATTATAACAACATTCAAGAAGGCTCCCGACTTTTAGTCGGGAGATGAATTGAACGTTGATATGTCATCCTCGTTTAGACGTGGAAACCGCGGACTTAAGTCCGCGGAGGATGCCATAAATCAGATTCCAGAATTTTTATTATTGTTGAAGAGTGAGTAACCTCGCTTTTCTCAGGAATAAATTTTACCCCAAGTGATTCGGCGATATTTCTTTTTTCTTTCCATAAACTATCACACTTAATACTTGAAAAAATATAATTTGGTTTTAAAAGTTTGAATAATTTGGTGAAATATTTGAAAGACTTATTATCCCCATGTTTGAATATTTCATCTATCCTAAATATAAAATCTACCAAAGAAAATTCCGATAAAAATTCACTTCTTCTTTTGTAGTTATTTACCGGTCTTTTTGGCCCTTTTGTTTTTGTGATAGTTTTATCATTATCCAAACCTACAATTAAGATATCTGTGTGTTTTTTCGCAACTCGAAAAAGATTGATATGACCCATGTGGAGGATATCAAAGCTCCCGACGATCAGTCCAATCTTTTTACCCCTCTCTCAACCCTCTTGAAAGACTGATAAGCTTGTTAAGTGTGGCAACTTTTTTCATTGTTTCATTCTAGCACAATCTGCTAAAATACAAGCTGGCGGGGAATAGTTTAAAAGCAGAATGCGTGGCTGGGGGTCATGCGGCGACGGGGCGGTACCGTCTTCCCCGAAAGCTATAGGATTTACGGTAAGTGGATATTGACTTCGATTTTTCTTCGGTTAATAATGAATTGTGACAAAATCTCTTCAAACAAGAATTTCAATTTTCAGGGGCAAAAATATAAGGAAGACTGTTTACAAAAATGAGTGGTGGTTTTCTATTGTGGATGTGAGTGCGGCTTTGACAGATAGTCTTAATGCTGGGGCGTACTGGAGAAAGCTTAAGCAGAGATTGGGTGAAGAAGGAAGCGAGGTCGTGACATTTTGTCACAAACTGAAACTTGTGGCGCCGGACGGCAAAAAATATTTTACAGATTGTGCAAACACAGAGGGAGTGTTTCGCATTATTCAATCAATACCCTTTCCTAAGGCGGAGCCATTCAAGCGTTGGCTTGCCCGCGTTGGATATGAAAGGGTTCAGGAAATTGAGGATCCTGAGTTAGGAATGAAAAGAACTTACGCCCTGTATAAAGCCAAAGGATATCCAGATGATTGGGTATCGCGTCGGATGCGGGGAATAGCAATTCGTGAAGATTTAACAGATGAATGGAGAAATAGGGACATTAAGTTAGAAAAGGAATATGCAATTTTGACTGCAGAAATCTCAAGAGCAACTTTTGGCATGACCCCCTCTCAATATAAAAAATTTAAGGGTTTAAAAAGGCAGAACTTGCGGGATCATATGGATGAAGTTGAACTTTTATTCTCGATGCTTGGCGAGGTATCAACTGCAAGAATTACGCAAGCAAGAGATGCTCAGGGATTTAAAGAAAACAGGAAAACCGCGCAAGACGGAGGAAGGATTTCTGGTAATGCACGGATTGCGTTAGAAAAACAATCAAGGAGAAAGGTATCAACAAGGAGAAATTATGTTGAAGGTTATAGAAGCGGAAAGCAAATTAGTTCTTGATATTTATTTTTATGGGGTGTAAAAGGTAACGGATATGGCCAAGAAGAAAAAGGAAGTAGAGACTCCACAGAAACAAGAAGGGGGAAGTGCAAAACTTCAGGCAATTAAACTTGCGATGGATCAAATTGAAAAGCAGTAC
>Ga0209210_1001677_pt1 | contig 17935 bp, 19 predicted proteins | sample RifGroA1_FD_183991 | JGI IMG/M metagenome (GOLD analysis project Ga0209210, IMG submission 183991) | Contaminated groundwater microbial communities from Rifle, Colorado, USA - Rifle Groundwater A1 (SPAdes) (version 2) | ecosystem: Environmental > Aquatic > Deep subsurface > Groundwater >...
TGACAAGAGCTTGAAGGCGCCTTTCCACTGGCAGGAACAACGCGAAGGTTCACGAAATTTTCTGTCAACCTGCAAAACTGAAAGAATTGCTCCGCAGTTCGGGCATTCAAACTTTGCATTTACAACCTGCGGGCGGACGTCTGATGCTTGGCGGACTATTCCTTCAACCCAGAGTATTTGATCTAGGTGCTTTGACCTGATGCTTCTTATTTTTATTTTTGAGGTTTCCGGAAGGTTCTGAAGGCGGATTCTCGGCTTTTCTACAAGTCCTGATTCTTCCAACGCGACTTCCATCAGGCTTATTGTTTCTTCAGGACTTTCTATTATTTTTTCTGAGAGAAAGGGGGAAAACTGGGATAATTGTGAGAAGTCCAACTGCATTACTCTTTTTCCCGAACGGATAGACTCTCCAAGCTGTTTTTTTGATGAATCAAAGAAGTTTTTCGCCTCTAAAATAAGCTCTTCACTCTTTTTCTTGTCCATAGCTTTTCTGGGGGGGTTTGGCTTTAAATTGTTTATTGTCCTTAGATAGAGGGTTTTTTAGGGAGTTTCTATTTAGAAGGAGTGCTTTGAGGAATTACAAACCAATAAGGATTATTATCTGTTCTTTCCTGAATTATTTCAGGAGTTGAGGGTTCCATTGTTTTTATCCTTCTATTTGAGTTTAGAGGGTGGGGACTAGATACTTGACTATATGGGATTCTTCTTTCGAGCCTGGCTCCTAATTCTATTTGTTCTCCTGCTATTTCTCCTTGTAAGATATAGGTCCATATAGTATATTCCGACGCTCCAGTTCCTCCAAAATTTGGTTGGGGTTGTCCGAGTTCAGTGCCTTCTGTTTCTAGCTGTAAATTAGCATAAGAATTATCCTGCAAAATTAAGGTTTTTCCTTTTTCTCCTCCTAGTAATTTTTTTATAGGGGAAAGGTGGTTTTCCGCAACAAATTGACGGGCTAATTTTTCTAATGAAAAACTGGGAAATGAAAAAGTTGAGAATAAATTATCTATATTCAATAATGGTGATGTTTCGGGCATTTAAGTTAATATTGGAGCAGGTATTTAAAGACTTATTCAATTGCGTAACGAAGAAGGGCTCCGACGCCCTTGGTTAAGTTGAAGAATTGCTCTCCGTCCTGGTTTTCTGTTGAGATGACTACGACTTTTGAGCCGATTGTTTCCGCTTTTTCCTCCAACTCGCGAATTTGAGATTTTTCAAGTTTTTTTGATATGAGGAGAAGCTCTACGGCTCCGCGTTCTAGAGCAAGGAGTGTTTTTTCAAAACCATAAGTGGCTTTGTTTCTATCTTTTCCTAAAGTGTTAAAGAACTTTTCAAGAATATTTTTTTCCTTAATTAATTCCTGCTGAGCTATATCTTCCTGTGAGGATTCAACTAAGAGCTCCAAGCCGTGCTCGTCTACGTATCCTATGTCCTTTACGGCGATTACTTTTTCTTTTAGTTTTGTGACTAGCTGCCCTTCTTCAAGGAATTCTTCCTTTGTTGGAATAGGACCCCCAACTAAAATTCCTTTTAACCTTGGCATTTCAAAGAAAACTTCTTTCATCATTTCTGCGACTCTTCTGAAAAATTCTTTTGCCAAGCCTTCGGTAACGCGATGGTATCTTTGGGAAGATTGTCCTCCAGCTCTGACTTTTCCAGGAACTCCAGAGGTTAATTTTCTTATAACACGGATTTGCTTTCCTTCCAAGATTCCTATTGTAGCCTGCTGGCGGTCTATTACTAAAAGCCCGAAGACTTCCTCAACTCCAAGCATTTCTTTTAACGGCTCTACGATGAATGTTTGGTCACAGCGGTAAAGGCGGACATTTAAAGGGCGAGGAGGCTCGTAAGCCCAAACTTGAATGTCCTGGATTCCTTCTTTATCCGAGATGTTTCCAGCGTATAAAGCTAATCCGTTTGGAGGGGTCTGTTTGAATTCTTTGAGCTTTCTGATTATCATTTCGAGAGCTGTTGTTACTGAGGTTCGGGTTTGCTTGGATTTTATGTTTGCTGCTGTTGATTTTTCAGCTTCTAATTGTTTTGAGACAAGATTTATGTTTTGAGATCCCGGCATTAAGACAGAGACAAGTTCGGTATGCCTGCCACGGATAGAACTAAGAAGTTCAACTAAGTCTTCAAGCTCCTGCTTTTGCTTGTAGTCTAGTTCTGCCATGATTATGATAGGTAAAATGGAGAGTTAATAAAATGTTTGATGCTACTTGAGATTGTGACAAGCCTTCAAGTCGGATTCAAAGGGCTTTAGCTCTTTGGGAATTGAAATTCCAGAAATAGATTCTTTTAACGAGATTCCTTCATCTTTTTTAGCTTTCCATATTTCACTATTAAATTGCATTATTACTCTTACTAGAGAAATATCTGATTTTCCTAAATTGGGCTTTGGAAACTCTGCTTTATGCAAATCTATATTTTTTTCGTTTGCAATAATAGAGGTTATTTGAGGAATTATAGGATATAAAAGATGGATTATTCTTTCAAGGATGAAATGCAATGTGTATTTTGCTGAGTTTGATTCTTCTTTAGAAAATAAGTTTTGCTCATTATAGGCACGGTTTTTTATTATTTCCAAGTAATGAGATGCAAATGTATCCCAGATTACCTTTCTTAGCTCTAAAGCCGGAGTATGGAAGTCGTATTCTTCATAGCTTTTGTCTGCTTTCAGGCTCAGATTTTCAATATAGTCTATAAATAACTTGTCTAAATTAGTTGAGGCTGGTTTTTTAGATGGCTTTTCAAATAAGGAAACAAATCTTGAGATATTTAGGAGCTTGTTTAATGTTTTGAGTTCTGCCTGAATTTTTTCCCTTGAGCATTTCAAATCCTGCTTGGCAAGATTTCCTTCTGTTGCGGACCAGAGACGGAGAGCTTCTGCGCCATAGTTGCTTAATATTTCCTGCGGGTTGATAACATTGCCGAGAGATTTTGACATTTTTCTTCCATTTCCATCTAATATGTGCTGATGAATCCAGACATCTTTGAAACAGGCTTTTTTTGTTTCTAAATAGCCGCGGAGTATTGTATAATAAAGCCATGTACGAACTATTTCTTTTCCTTGAGGGCGGAGAGATGCTGGAAAGGCTTTTTTAAAGAAATCAGAATCCTTCTTGTATTTTAAGATATAAAGTTCAGATATTGAGGAATCCATCCAGGTATCAAAAACGCGGATTTCACCAACCCATTTTACTTTGAAATCCTTGACTTTCTTTCCTGTTGACTTTCCATTTTCAAAAACCTCAGAGTCTGAAGGAGGAGATTCTTTCCAAGGAGTGTAGTATTTTCCGGCAGGAGGCAAGGCAGTCAGGTTTTCTGAGTACCATAATGGGATAGGGGTTGCATAAAATCTTCTTCTTGAAATCGGCCAATCTATTGAAACGGAGTTTATCCAATCATCCAGAATATTTTTTGATTCTTTAGGATAGAAATTAATTTCTTTTGATATTTTTTTTAAATCTTTTAAGAAGATGAGCTGTTTTAAATAAAATTCAGGCATTTCAATAAATTCTATTTCTGCTCCAGAACGCTCTGATACTGGAGTCCGATGAGTTATTTGTTCCTGCTTTGCTATAAGTCCAAGGTTTTTTAGCTCCTCAGTTATATTTTCTCTGGCTTCTTTTACTTTTAAACCGCTTAGGAAACCTGCGTTTTCGTTCATTTTTCCGTCCTGATTTATTGAGATTATAGGCTGAATGTTCATTTCACGGAAGAATTGTATATCGGAGAGATCTCCTGCGGAGCACATCATTACAATTCCTGAGCCTTTTTTTGGGTCTGCCAGAGGATGGGACTTAATTTTTATTTCTTTTTTGAATATTGGAGAGATGGCATGCTTTCCTTCCAATTTTTTGTATCTTTTATCTGAAGGATGAAAGATTATCATTCCACATGAACAAATTAATTCTGGGCGAGTTGTAGCTATTATTAGTTCTTCTCCAGTTTCTTTAACTTTCCATTTAATGTGATTGAATGTGGATGGAATTTCTTTGTATTCTATTTCAGAGTCTGCTATAGTTGTTTGGAGTTTTGGATCCCAATTATTTATTCTTGTGTCTTCGTAGACTAGGTTCTTTTTGAATAATTCTATGAATGTTGCTTGCGTTAAGGCGCGATATTCTGGAGAGTCAGTCAGGTAGACTGAACCGACATGGGAACCTTCTTTGTATGAAGTAAAAGAAATTCCTAATTTTGTGAAAGAATCCACTGATTCAGCGGAAGTTTCTTTTAAGAGCTTTTCGCAATATTCTATAAATTTTTCTCTTCCAATTTTAAAAGGAGAGACATTAAATCTTTTTTCTGCTCCCATCTCTATAGGAAGGCCATTTCTGTCCAAGCCTAGGGGGAAGAGAACTTCAAAGCCTTTCATTCTTTTATAACGGGCGAAGAAATCCTGATAGGCATATGTAACTGCGTGCCCCATATGTATAGGGGCGTTAATGTATGGGGGTGGAGTGTCTATAGAGTAAATTTTTTTCTTTGTTGATTTATTGAACTTAAAGGATTCTGAATTTTTCCATATTTCCGTTATTTTCTTTTCAACTTCAGGGTTCCAGTTTTTTATGTCTTTTACACTTGGTATCATAACGGAGAGAAGAGGGAAGGTATTTTAAATATTAGGGTTTTTAGGCAGGTATGGGAAAGAAAGAGGAGTTTATTAAAATATTCAGGAAGGCGGAGAAGAGGTATGGAAAGAGCGAAAAGAGGCTTGCTGGCGAGGGGTGGGACAAAGACTGGCAAGTATTAATTGCTACAATTTTGTCTGCTCAGAGCAGGGACGAGACTACGATAACGGTTGCAGAAGAGCTGTTTAAGAGGTATGATAGCTTAGAGAAGTTAAGCAAGGCGAGATATAGCGATGTTCTGAGAATTTTGAAGAGTATGAATTATAATAGGACGAAGGCGAAGCATGTTATTGAAGCGGCAAAGTTTATTTTGAAAGAGTTTAAGGGCAAGATACCTGATGAGATTGACGAACTTGTTAGAATTCCAGGAGTCGGGAGGAAGACGGCTAATTTAGTTTTGAGCGAGATACATCATAAGGACGCGATATGTATAGATACCCACTGCCATAGGTTGTTGAATGTTCTAGAAATAGTTAAAACTAAGAATCCTGCAAAAACTGAGTTCGCGATGATGAAAATAGCACCTAAGAGGTATTGGTCGCGTATTAACAGAATTTTGGTTTTATGGGGTAAAGATGTAAGAGGTTATGATAAGAAAAAAATACTAGCTAAATTAGAGGATTGATTATATTATTTAATTTTTCGGCTTTTTTAGATGATGTGAATCCTATTTCTTTTTGGTATTTCAATAAGTTGTTATTTGATTTGTATATATCGAAATAATATCTATCCTTATTTTTTTTAACATATTTTTTAAGAGGTTGAGACTCTATTTCTATTTCTTTTAATAATGCTTTAATGACTTTTAAAATATTTTTTCTATCTTGGAATACTCTAATGTATTTTCTTTGTCTATCTACGGTACTTTCATCATCAAAGAAGGCTCTTAATAGCCCAATTTTAAATTCTTTGTTTGTTTTAATAATCTTTTGAGTTATTTTTTTAGTATTGCCTATTGCAAAATTGTCAAATATTTCATTAACAATAAGTCCGCATATTGTTGGGTAGAATAAGCCACAATTTCTGCCTTCTATTAGTTCATCAATCTCATTTAGTTTCCTATCCCACTTAGTATTCCCAAAATCAGGAGCTGCTTGCATCCATATTCTAGGTTTTACTCCAAAAATTTCTTTCATATGTGAAGAAAATTCTTTTAATAATTCTTTATTTGAATTTGAGAAGAAAACTTGTTGATATTTTGAATCGATAGAGCCGTCTCCTAATATATGTCCAACTATTGAACCTAATTTCTTGTCTATTTTTATAGGGAAATCTGGTTTTATTTCGCCTCTGCTTTGTCCTGCCTTTAAGGATATAATTTTAGATTTGGCTTTTTGCCAGTCTTCATTAGATAATTTTATTATTTTTATTAGTTTTTCTAAAGGAAGGGTTTTGTCATATGCTGTCCAACTATAAATAGTTAAACATGCTTTTTTGTTTTTTGTATATTTCATATTCAATTTTTTTATAAGCTTGGTATTATAATGGGGTTTGTTATCATTTGATATCTTTCTTAGCATGTCTTTCAAGTAGGATTTATCTATTTTAACATGAAAGTATCCAAAGTTTTTATAGAGATCTATAATATGAAATTCTTCTTTATTTATCATTATATAATATAATTTTTCACTATTTATATTTTTCTATAACACATGTTTATAGTATTATAAGATTATTTTTTTTATGGGGCAAAGATATAAAGGGAAGAGATAAGGAAAAGTTATTGTTAGGGTTGAATAAATAGGTTTAAAATTTGATTATCTTCTTAATAGTATGGTTGTTTTAGCAGACCTAATAAAACTATCTGTTGAGAAATATGGGGACAAAGTTTTTTTAGTTGATCGTGGAATATACAGGAGAAAGGAATTTACATATAATCAATTATATGCAATGGCGCAGGGAATATGCGGTTTTTTTGATAAGAATGACATAGCTAAGGGAGATAAGATTGTAATTTATCTGCCAAATGGGATTGATTATGTGTCTTTATTGTGGGCTTGTGCATTATCGGGAGTTGTTGCGGTGCCGATTGATTTTAATTCCAGCGCAGAGTTTGCTTCAAAGATAGGCAAGATTGTTGATGCTAAAAGGATATTTTGCTCGGTGTTTAAAAGTCCGGACAGCGGAAAGAAGATTTTTGTTGAGGAGCTTGATAAAATTTACGATAAATTTAAAGAGTTTAAAACCAAGAAGAGAATTAAGGGAGAAGATATTTTTGAAATAGTATATACTTCTGGAACAACTTCAGAGCCAAAAGGAGTGGTTTTAAAGAATAAGAATCTATCTGCAAATATACATTCTGCAAAAGAAGTTATAAAAAATTCAGTTGAGGGATTCTCTTTCCTTTCAATTTTGCCTTTAAGCCATTTGTTTGAGCAAAATGTAGGTCTTTTCATACCTATGTCTTTTGGAGCAAAAATTGTTTATACGAGCTCTAAAAAATCTTCAAGCATACTTGAAGCTTTGAATGAAGAAAGAATCCGAGGTGTTGTCAGCGTTCCTTTATTTTTAAGCTCTATAAAGGAGAAGATTGAAAAGATTGCAAAGAAAGAAGGAAAGCTGGGCGATTTGAATAATGGACTGAAAAGGTTTGGAAATTCTCCCTGGTTTTTGAGGAGATTTATTTTTAGGAAGATTAGGAAAAAGTTTAGGGAATTAGAATTATTTGTTGTTGGAGGGGCGGCTTTGGATATTGAAGTTGAAGAATTTTGGAGAAGACTAGGGATATATGTATTGCAGGGATATGGGCTGAGCGAGACTGCTCCATTATTAACATGCAATAGCTATGAATATAATAAACCAGGAACTGTGGGGAAGGTTGTTTCTGGTGTCGAAATTAAATTGGAAAATGGAGAGATAATTGCAAAAGGCGAAAATGTTTTTTCAGGATATTATAATGACAAGATGGAAACAAATAAAGTCTTGAAGAACGGCTGGTTTTATACCGGAGATATTGGTGAATTTGATTCTCAGGGATTTCTAAAAATTACCGGGAGAATTAAAAATATGATACTTTCTTCTTCTGGCTTGAATATTTATCCAGAAGATATAGAAAAAGTTATTAATGGATTTCCAGAAGTTAAGGATAGTGTTGTTATTGGCCTTGACTCTGGGAAGAAATTAGTTGGAGTTATTCTGCCTAATGGGAAGGCAAGGGATAAGGATTTATTAAAGAAAGTCAACAGCAAATTAAATCAGAGCCAGTATCTTAATTCTATAATAGTCTGGAAGGAAAGGGATTTTCCCAGGACTTCTACAAAGAAAATTAAAAGAAGAGATGTTGAGTCTGGGCTTGTTTTTAAGAATGCAGACAGGGAGGCAAGCGAGGATTCTTTATTTTCTCTAATTTCAGAAGTTTGCGATATATCCGGCAGGAAGATAAAAGAAAATTATCTGCTAAGGGATATTGGATTGGACTCTTTGAAGAGAATAGAGCTTTCTGTAAAAATAGAAGAGAAGTTTGATGTTAATTTTAATGAAGATGAAATAACAGACAAGACTAAAGTTTCTGATTTGAGAAATTTAATTAAGCAAAATAAAGAAGTGAAAGAGGAATCTGGAATTAATTTCTTTAATAAAAAAGGATTTGTCCCCTTAAGAATGTTTTTACAATGGGTAAATTTTGTTCTTTCTAATGTGATTTATAAAGTAGATATCAAGGGAAAAGAAAATTTGAATGGACTGGATGGGCAGTTTATAATTATCGCAAATCACTCAAGCATGCTCGATACTTTGACTATTTTAAGGGTTTTACCTTTAAGATATAGGATTAATTTATATGTTGCAGCCGCCAAGGATTTCTTTTACAGGCCGGGGAGCAAATATGGAAGAATTTTAGGAATATTTGGGAGAGTTGTGTATAATTCTTTTGCTTTTTCAAGAGATAAGGAAATTCAACAAAGCTTAAAAGACTTCGGGAGAATTATCAATTCCGGAGGGAGTGTTTTAATCTTTCCGGAAGGAACTAGAAGCATAACAGGAAAGCTTTCTAAATTTAAACCCGGCATAGGCTTATTGGCTTGGAATATGGATGTTCAGATTGTTCCTATAAAGATGAAAGGGCTTTATGACATATTGCCTAAGGGCAGGAGCCTTCCAAGCAGGGGAAGGGTAGAAGTTGTTATTGGGAAACCAATCAAGTTTTCCAAGACTCAGAGCTTTCAGGATATTACAGATATACTTTATAAAAAAATAGAGGGAATGTGATGTTTAAAACAGGCGTTGACATAGTTTTGAATTCCAGATTTGACAAATATAAAGAGGATTCTTCTTTCTTGGAAAAGGTGTTTCATTCTTTTGAGCTTAAAGATAAGGGAAAGATGATTGGTATATTTGCTTTAAAGGAGGCTTTTATGAAAGCTCTTGGGAAAAAAATAAACTGGAAGGATATAGAGGTTACGTATGATTCTTTTGGGAAGCCAATTCTTAATTTATCTTACGGGAAGAAATTAAAAAGGGTTGATGGAAGCGTAAGCCACGATGGAGAATATACTATTGCATTTGTTGTTATTGAAATGGAAGAGTAAAAATAAGATAATAATATATTATCAGTATTACTCTTAGAACAGAATCTATTCTGTCTAATATTCCTCCGTGGCCTGGAATTATAGAACTTGAATTTTTTCTATTATAATATCTTTTAAATAAAGATTCTGTTAAGTCTCCAACTACTGAAAATAGGCCAATTAAAATAGAAAGGACTATCATTTGGCTTATAGTCAGATAAGACTTTATTGCAAAATACATAATAGCTACACCTGCTCCAGCTCCGAGTATATTTCCAAGAATTCCAGCGTATGTTTTATTCGGGCTAATCTTTTCTGCAATCTTATATTTATTTAAGAATGTTTTTGAAAAGCCCTTTCCAACTATATATGCTCCAATGTCAGAAAGAGATACTGTAAGGGCTACAAGAATTAGGAGCGATTTTGTGCTGTCTATTTCGTTATTAAGATGCCCCAATAAAATAAAGTGGGAAAGCGAGAATATTATCCATATAGTTGCAAATAAGGAAAGAGAGAGATTGGAAAAGCCGTTGGACTTGTTTTCTCTTATAGATATTATTCCCAGCACAATAAAGTAAAATAGCGGGAGCATGTAGAAATTTTTAGGATGGAATGATGAAACGTAAATACTTGCTCCAGCCAAAAAATACAGGCTATATGAATACATTTTAGGAAGTTTTGCTATCTTGCTTACTTCCCATAAAGCCAAAATCATAAATAATAACAAGACTGCCAAAGCAGGATATCCTCCAAAAAGAACTGCAGTGGTGTAGATTACAGCAATAATCAACCAGCTAAAATATCTTTTTCCTAAATTTGTTTTCCAAATTCCTTTGAATTTGAATTTATTCAGAACAAAGATTAAAATTAAACCAGCCAGGAAGACTATACCAAATCTATAAATTATAGGAAGCAGTATAGGATTTGCAAGAGGATTTATGAAATTTGGATCTGCAGCCATTTTATCTGTATAATTCTCCTTTAGTTGCGATGAATCTTTGTATTAAAGTGATTATTGTGGCAAGGGATATAAAAGCTAAGAAATAATTTAAGATGTTAAAGTTGGATGTAATTAAAACTATAATTGAGAATATTCCTAAATATATCATTCTATCCGCTTTTCCAACTAATCCGCCGTATTGCCTTTTTCCTCCGGCTGCTTTGCTCAAAATTGACAGGTAACTATTAGTGAGAATTATAACAAGAGTTGCCGATGCCAGATAGGTATTTACCTGAGGCATGAAGATAAATGCAGAGAAAATAGATATATCTGAAAGCCTATCCGTAAATTCGTTTAAAACCTCGCCAAATTTTTGATTTTTTACTTTTAATTCTCGGGCTACTAATCCGTCCAAGGCATTTAGTGCGGTTCTTATGAAAGCCATAAATGGCACGTAAATTAATAAAATAATGTAATATTGAGAGTAGTATATTGCCAAGCCTCCAGAAATGGAAATTAAAAGGGCTAATAGATTAATAGCTGTTGGACTGACTTTCCATTTAACAAGAATTCTTTTCAAAGGAGCGAGGGACTTTTGGAATAGGGGTTTTATTGAATATATTCCCATTTAGTGATTAGATTTTTTCTTTATATAAATGTTCTTGGCAAACATTTTTATAGGGGTTTTTTGTTGGTTAGTTAGGAGATTTAGAATAAAATGGCAGACAGCAAGATACAGATGCCCGGCGTGTTCGGGGGGCTTATGAGGTATGACGAAGAGTATACCAGCAGGTTTATGCTTAATCCCAGTGCTATAATCGGATTCATAATTGCAGTTGTTGTTTTTGTTGTAGTCTTGAAAGTTTTTTGGCCGGTTAGTTTTGTCGGATGACTAATTTATATGAAACTGAAAATTATGCAATATAATATAAGGACTGGGTTTAGAAGTATGGAGAAACCTTATAACTATGACTCAAACAGGATAGAACTTGCTAAAGAAATAGTCAGAAAAGAAAATCCAGATATTCTTATTTTAAATGAAGCTTATTTTGAAAGCGAAAATGAATCTAAAATATTAATGGATTATCAAAAGGTATTCAAATTTCCTTTTTATGTTCATGGAAATTCAAAAGGAGGACTTAGTCCATTTTGGGGTTGTGCTCTTTTATCAAAATATCCTATTATTGAAGTGAATAACAAAAATAGAGGGTTAGGAGGATTTTTCAGATCTAAGATTAATGTAAAAGAAAAGATAATGAACTTGGATATTACTCATATTTCTCCAATTCCTTATTTAGGCAATAAAGGACAGGAATCTTGCATTAAACAAATACTGAAAGATAAAAAGGAAAATTACATTCTAGCAGGAGATTTCAATTCTTTATCTCCCAAAGACGATTATAAAGAAAGCACATTGGTAGAAGCTTGGACTAAATTTGAAAAGAATGCGAAAAAATTAATAAAACAAATGCTGAAAAGAGATGCGATAAAATTTGTTTTATCGAGCGGTCTTGTTGACACATATAAAGCGAGGAATGCAAAATTTGACTTTACAATTCCAACAAACTTTTTATCTAATGACAAGTCTTCAGGAATTAGAATAGATTATATCTTCTGCTCTAAAGAGTTTAGGGTATTGGAATCAGGGATTATAAAAAATAATCTAACGGAACAAGCTTCTGACCATTATCCTATATACGCAGTCTTGGAAATTTGATCTTATTTTATCAAAACAGATTCTTTTTTTACGAATAGGCTTCTTACAAACCAATACATTGAATAAAGCTCAAATGTGAAGGGCAAGTATCCTAAATAACCTAAGATTGGCATCTCAAATACTTTAAAGAATCCAAGGTAGGGAATATTATATGTCCATTTGGGAATTGCCCAAAAGTTCCAGAATTCCCATAGGACGCCTAGGATTATTCCGGCTGCTAAAAGAGAAAGAGGTATTGCCAGTTTTCTGTCTTTCAAATGTCGTATTATGCTTGGCTGTTTGTTGAGGTAATTTATTGGATCTAGGAGAAGAAAGAAGCTGAGCCAGACAAGAGGGAATGCGAAAGCAGGAAGGAATATTGCGGCGAGAAATGACAAGATGCCGAGCAACATTATTGTGTAAAGGAACTTTTTTGTTATTTTGTGCTTTTTTGGAAGTTTATTTTTGTCAAATAAATGTATTGCTCTTATTAATTCGGTGGTTTCAAATAGTGCGGGAAGAACTGTTGCAAAGGACAAGAATCCGAAGAGTTGCTTAAATCCTCCAAGTCCTGAAGTTCCCTGATAGCTCCAGCTTTGGACAGAAATATTTGTCAGTTCGAATATGTACCAAAATAAAGCGGAGATGACTAAAATTCCAAGGAATGTTTTTAATCTGTTGTTAATCAAAGATGAACCCTTTATTTTGTAAACCAGAGAGTCAAGGGTTAAGATATATCCAAACCATACAATTGGAAAATACCAGTTGGCGAATGGCTGTATTTTGAGGAAGAAGTTTATTTGGGTTAGAGTAATAAGAATAATTCCTAATAGTCCGTAAAGCTTCAAACCTCTTTTCATTACCTTAGATTGCTTTGTTTGAATTTAAATTTATTGTTCGACTTTACTTTTTCCTGCTAATCCATTTTTTAACTATAGCCTCTGTTAAATCAATTCCAAGTAAATGTGCGTTAACTATAGCCATACCCATAACATCAGCTAATTCCTCTGCTAATTCTTTTTTTGAATTTTCTTCTGAAATATATTTTTCCGGGCGACATTTTTTACGATGAATTAAAACAGCCTGCGTAAACTCTCCTACTTCTTCGTATAATTTTAATAGCGCAAAATCTTCATCAATTTTAACATTATATTTTTTGCCATATTCTACAGCATTTTTTACAACTTCTTCCTGAATTTTTTTAAAGTCCATAGTATTTAAAATAAAATTTAGTTCTTTAATAAGCTATCGTTATCACATCACGACTTGGATAGATTTATTAACATAATTTATTTGTAGAGTTAAAGAGGCTAAGATGGATAATATTCTTCAAAAGGGGTCAAAGGTTAATCCAGTTGATGATTATAGAGCCAGAAGCGTATCTAAGATAATCTTTTCTCTTGATGATTACGGCGACTTGTTTTCTGATTTTGATCCTAGGTATTATTCCAAGAAGGCTATTTCAGATGATTTTCTTACGGAGCTTAGAAGGTCAATTAAGTCAAAGAGATTTGAGGCTGTTGAGCTTAAGCTTGTTCTGGAGGATTCAAAGAGAGACAGGAAAGATGAGGCTGCGATAAAAAAGAGGCTAAGAGAGCATTTTGTCAAGCACTTTTTAATGGAGAAGGCAGATGCCAATAAAATTAAGAGGACGGGCGCTATTTTTACTGCTTTTGGGATTGCTATGATTGTTGTTGCGAGTTATTTGTACAGCTTTAATTTGGACTCTTTTTGGTTTGAGATGCTGAGAGTTTTGCTTGAGCCTGGCGGATGGTTTCTTGGATGGACAGGATTGGATTTTTTTCTTTACAGACTGGGGGAGATAACTCCTGACTTGAATTTTTATAGGGCTATGGTTAAGTCAGAGATTCACTTTAGTTCTAGGTGAATTTTTTTTAGGCTTCAACTTTCGAGAAGAAGTAGCTTCCTATGGCAAACATTACTGCGGAGACAGCAACAAGAACAAGAAGACTTGCTGTTAATGAGATGTGCCCTGTTCCTGTTAGAATTTCACGAAGCCCTTCAACTCCATAAGTAAGCGGATTGAAAAGGGTAACGGCTACAACATTCTTTGGAAGGCTGTCTAATGGGAAAAGAGCTCCTGAAAGGAAAAAGATAGGCATAACTATGAAATTTATTATGAAGGGGAATGCTCTCATGTCTTCTAAGTTACAAGCTATTGCTATTCCAAACGCCGAGAATAAAAATCCTATTAGGAACATAAATACATATGCGGGAATTATTGAAAGGACGGAAATTGGGCGAAAGCCAAATATTAATGCTAAGATTAGGATAAGTGTTGCTTGAAGAACAGAGATTGTTGCGGCGCCGAGAGTCTTGCCTAGCATTATCTGCCATCTTGGAACGGGGGAAACAAGAGTTTCTTTTAGGAAGCCGAATTGCCTGTCCCATATTACTTCAATTCCTGAGAAGATAGCTGTGAAGAGAATTGTCATTGCAATTATTCCAGGAGCCAGGAAGTCAAGGTAATCTCCTCCGCCGGCTTTTGCATAAATTGGGCCGAATCCAAAACCAAGAGCGAGGAAAAAAAGTATCGGCTGTCCCAATGAACCAAGCATTCTTCCTTTGGAGCGCCAGTACCTTATAATCTGCCTCTTCCACATAATTATTATTCCTGCCATTTTTATCTTCCCCAGGACTTTTGCACTGCGCGCATTCTGTCTTTAGCTGTTCCTCCTTCTTCTCTTATTAAATGTCCAGTTAGTTTAAGAAATGCTTTTTCTAAAGTGGGGGATTTTGTTGAGGACTTTATTTCTTTTGGAGTTCCCATTTTGATTATTTTTCCGTGGTCTATAATTGCTATTCTTTTTGCAACTTTGTCCGCCTCTTCCATATAGTGTGTTGTCAGGAAGACTGTCATGTTTTTTTCTTTATTTAATTTTCTTACATATTCCCAGAGCTGATTTCTTGTTTGGGGATCTAAACCAAGAGTTGGCTCATCAAGGAAAAGTATTTTAGGATGGTGCAAGAATCCGCGGGCTATTTCCAATCTTCTTTTCATTCCTCCTGAGAAGTTTTTTACAAAATCATTTTTTCTTTCGAACAATCCAACGAGCTTTAATAGAGATTCTATTCTTTCTTCTCTTTCTTCTCTTGGGACACTGTAGAGTGCTGCGTGAAAATCCATATTTTCCTTTGCTGTCAGCTCGTTGTCAACACTTGGGTCTTGGAAGACAATTCCAAATGACTGGCGAGCTTCATGCTTTTGTTTTGTGGGATCAAAGCCGTTTATTGAGATTTCTCCCGAGGTTGGCTTTAACATGGTGGTTAACATTCTGATTGTTGTTGTTTTTCCTGCTCCGTTTGGGCCAAGAAAGGCAAATACCTCACCTTCTTTTACATCAAAAGAAATGTTGTCTACTGCTGTAAGGGACTTGAACTTTTTTGTCAGATTTTTTACGGAGATTATTGTATTTGGCATTTGTTTAGTTATTTTTGAAGGTATTAATAGTTTATGCTGTTGATAGTTTTCTTACTAATTCATCTGATAATTGCCCTTCAAATATATATTTCGCATTGTGAGGGATTTCCGAATGAGAAATTACTTTATTTGCTCCTATTCCATAATTAGGATTGCATAGGGCTTCTATGCTTTTGGTGTTAATGGGGAATTTAATTTCATCTGGATTTAAGACTAAGTATCTTACATTATCTGATGTATATACCGAAAATCTAACTGCATCTCTGCTTTCCATAAAATTTAGTTTTATGTCAAGGAACTTGATATTGTTCCTTGAGCATCCAAAAGTCCCAAACAAACACAAGGACTTTTTGATAAGTAATTTATAAATTCTTCTAATTAGAAAGTTATATTGGTTTAAAACCTGTTTTTATTAGGTTTTTTACAGGAGTAAATAGCGGGCTTGGCAGGTTTTCCCAAGAGAACCATTCTAATTTCTCACATTTTTCAGGTTCAATATTTTTTGGCTCTTCTTCTATATTTGCCTTCATAAATATGGTAATATAATGCTTATCTTCTTTTTCGAAAATATCATTTGTTATTGTAATGAGTTCCGGGTTCTTTATTTTTATCCCTGTTTCCTCTAGAGTTTCTCTAATTGCTCCTTCTTCCAAGGATTCTTTAAATTCAAGGTGCCCTCCTACAAGAGCCCAGGTGCCTTCCCCGTGTGAGCCACGCCTTTTTAGAAGAAGAATCTTTCCATCTTTAATCAAAAAAACACCTATTCCAACTCTGGGAATCTTCTCCATCTTTTTTTAAGACTTGGAGTTTATTTAAACTTTTAGAAAGTTATATAAAACAGGATTTCTCAGAGAATTTATGATACCTGGAATGGGCGGAATGAATCCCGCGAAAATGAAAGCTATGATGAAGCAGTTGGGAATGAATCAGGAGGAGATTGAGGCAGAGAGAGTTACTATTGACAAGACAGACGGAAGCAGGATAGTCATTGAAAATCCGAATGTTCAGAAAATTACAATGCAGGGGCAGGAGAGTTTTCAAATTACTGGGGAGATAAGAGAAGAGGGGCAGGGGATTGGGGAAGATGACGTTAAGCTTGTTATGGAAAAGACAGGAAAGAGCGAGGAAGAAGCAAGACAGGCTTTAGAGGAGACTGGGGATATCGCAGAAGCCATCCTTAAATTGAGTTAAGAGAAGTAATTTCTTAAAATTTCTTTGTTGTTTTCAACCCAGGATGATTGGATTTCCATTATTTCAAATGAATTTGCTTTTGTTTTTTCATATTTCACTTTCTTTGATTTTAGGAAACTTGAAATTGCTTTCTTTTCTTTAATTGAATAAAGGGTTATAAAGGCTTCAAGAAAGTCCATGAAAACATAAGTTGTTTTCTGCCATTTTTTAATTTCATTCCAGTTTGATTTTACCCATTGGAAAAATATAGATTTTAATTCAGGATTTGCTGAAATTGAACCGAAGATGTTTCTAAGGTTTTGGAATCTTACTTTTTTTGAAAGCGCGAAGTTGAGGGATCTCTTCAGTTTGCCTTGGTCTTTGAATCTGTATAAAGCAGTAAGGAGCCTGAGCTTTTCCTCTAAATCGTTTGAATTTTCATAAAGACTTAACATTTTATTGTATTCTTTTGGAAAGTTTTCCGCTATAATTGTAAATATTGGCGCTTTTAAGTCTGGAGCTATTTCTTTAGGCTTTTTGAATAACTTTAAGGACTCTTTTATTATTTCCGGCTTTTTTGCAAAGCCCAAATAGGAAACTGCCAGTGCTCTAAGCAGGGAAGATTTTTCATTTTCTCCTTTTTTCTGCTTCCAGGATAGTTTTTCAAATAGTTTCTCAAATGGCTCTTCTATAATTTCTCTTATTTTTTCTATGTCCGCTTGGTCGTAGAAAGAGTTGTAGATTCTTTTTATATTTGAGTAAATGTCTCCAAGTACAAGGAAGTTGTCCTCATTTTTGTAGTATTTTAGAAAATCTAACCAGCAATCTAAAGTAATCTCATTTGAAAGAGATAGGTTGAATATATCGTTTTGAAGGATCCAGCGGTCTATTGCAGGTATTTTTTTGTTCAGAACAAGATGTCCTAGAACTTCGAGTTCTTTTTCTTCGTATTTTACCCTGTAAAATCCTTCTTGATATGGATTGAGCTTAAACCATTTTGGATTTTTTAATTGTATCTTTGTACTTTTCTCCTCAAATATCTCTTTTACTGCACCATTGGAAGTTTGAATTATTAATGGGATTTTCCATATTGAATCTTTTGTTTTTTTATATGAAAATCTCTCTTGGGTTAGATGAAGAGAGGTATTGCTTAGTTTTGATTTTACAATAGGATATCCTGGAACATCTATCCAGTTTTCAATTATTCCTCTTATCTTTGGCGTTGAGGTTTGAGCAAGGCTTTCCCAGAGATCCGAGGCCTGTGCATTTATGTATTTGAATTTTTTTAAGTAGCTTGAAACTCCTTTTCTGAAGTTCTCTTTTCCTATGTAGGATTCTATCATCCTAAGAATATTTCCTCCTTTTCCGTAGCTTATGGCATCAAATATTTCTTCTATTTCATTCGGAGTGTTTACTTTTACTTTTATCGGGTGGGTTGATAGGAGAGCATCGTCGTTTAGAGCCCCGAGAGTTTGTTCGCTTATGAAATCTTCCATTATTTTCCATTCAGGGAAGTAAAAGTCCATGGCTTTGTAAGCCATATATGTTGCA
>Ga0209210_1001678_pt1 | contig 17924 bp, 19 predicted proteins | sample RifGroA1_FD_183991 | JGI IMG/M metagenome (GOLD analysis project Ga0209210, IMG submission 183991) | Contaminated groundwater microbial communities from Rifle, Colorado, USA - Rifle Groundwater A1 (SPAdes) (version 2) | ecosystem: Environmental > Aquatic > Deep subsurface > Groundwater >...
TACGATTGGAATAAGATAAGAGAGCAGTTAAATAAAATCATTAATGAACTATAATGGAAGAGGTATTTAGAATAGATAGCAGAGGTAATATTGGGCTTGGAACTGTTAACCCAACCGCAAAACTTTACGTAGCTTCCAGACCTTTCTACGCTACACTGACAGATTTAAACAACGTATGTGAAGTAATTACAAACAGGATAAAATTATTACAAGATGAAATCAGAGAAATTAATGGACATGGATAAAGGTGGAATAACTTTTCCCAGCGAAGGTGGTTTGACTATAAAAGGGAATACAAGCTATGTAAATTCAAATATATTCGTACCTCCTCCTAAAGTCGTAACCGAACCTATCTCAGCAGAGGAATTCAAAAAAGCGTTAGATCCCTTACTGGCTATGCTAACATTATTATATGATGAACTCCAAGAACTTAAAAAGAAAAAAGAGGACAATTAGTCCTCTTCTTCATACCAAATAGTTGTAACAGCCCTACCTAGTCGATCGTATGCGAATTCCTCGCGTGTGACGATGTACTTAGGGTTGTTTATTATATGCTCGTACTTCTCACGTTCTTCCGTTTCATCCAAGATGAACTTACGAACCCGCTTTAACGTCGAATCCTTTACCTTCATTATCTTCCTCTGGTTCCTTATCAATTAATTCCCATTCTAGTGAATTTGCAGTTTTAACCATTTCTTCTTGGTCTGCAAGTGGAACGCGCTTGATCTCGCTTGTTTCCACATTTTTAAATATATTGTAAGTTCCGTATTTCTCCATGCTCATATTTTTTTACCTTAAAAATTTTGATATTTACACTGAACCTTTTGTAGGCCCATGCTTTTTCTTACTATCATCTTTAGTTTGTTTTACTTTATCGCCTTCACGTTTTCCAGGTCCTTTATGATTAGGAGCTTTCCCATTCTTGGGTTTACCTTGTCCTTGTGGTTGTGCAAGCTCTGGCATCATTTGCATCATCTGCGCTTGATACATTGTCATACGTTCCATTACCATTGTAAAGGTAATTGGCATTTTTTTCTGCAGTTCCATTAATTTTTGTTGTTGGAATTCTACTGGTAAGTTAAGGAGTTCTATAGCATACTTGTCAATAAGTCTATAAGGATCTTCTGGAATGCTTCCATTTTCTTGAGCTATCTCATTCTCGAATAACTCTGCCTTAGCTCTGAACTGTTCATCAGTCATAGCTTTTTGAGCACGCGCTTGGTAAACGGCAAGTATAACTTGTGCCTTACCTTGACCTTCCGCTTGTTTCTCTGAGTCTTTAACCATGTCTTCCAGAGAGGATAACCTGCTCTTACGAAGTGTTTCATTCTCTTCTTCTGAGTCATAACCAAATTCGTCAAGTAGTTTAGGATCAGATATTTTACCAGTTGCATTAAGTTGTATCGCGAGTTGTTTAGCTTCGCTATCATCTGCCATTTTAAATTTCTTAAATGAAACTTTGACTTCTGGATACCCAAGTAGTCCTGTAAGTTTAGGTAGTAAAAAGTAATTCAAGAAATCACCAAGAAACTCTCGATAGTTTATAAAACCATTTTCGATAATTCTTAGTGAGACTGATGAGCCAGTCCAACTAGCTCCCCCTTTAATAAATTCAAGAGGAACACCTAACGAGTTAATAATACTTTCTTCCGTGAATTTCATTTCAGGAGTAACCATTAACATTTTAGCATTGCCGCCTAATTCTTGATACTGCATTGGAATAGGAAATATCGCTATATGGTTAGGGTCAAGCTTCCATTTTTTAATGGTCTGCTCAACTTCCCCTCTCCACTTGCCAAGATTCATTTGCGTGAAGGGGTCCATCGTAGCTGTATTTGCTGGGCTAATAGTTTTTTTAGGAACCATATGGTCATTAGCAATAGCTTCATTACCTTTTCTAAGAATCTGTAAATAGTAAATTTCTTTTAATGCAGGTAATATCATCGGGATACCAAATCCCATGTCTTCTTCGGCAAGGCTCGGATATTTAATATGATACAGGTTATCAGGTTCTAGTTCTATCTTCTGATTCTTTTTTAAAGCTTCTAAGAACACAAGTGGCGTATCTTTAAGAATAACAGTATTGCCTGCTATTATTTGTGCTTTAATCTTATTTGGAATTGAATAGTAGTATGTAGCTGATCCTGTAATTGGATTGAAATCTATGTCTATATTATCAGGTGACCATCTAACCAGTCTAAAATTATTAATAGATTTTATAGGCTCGTCAATTGCTGTAAAGAAAACATTATCTTTTCCACAAACAGGGCAATTTCCATGAAACTCGTAGTTACGAAGTTTCAGTTTTTTTACAGACTCATATTGGTTCTGTTCTCCACATGCTGAACATTTTAAGAATCTTTTTGTTTTTAAGAACGTAGAAATAAAAACGTTACCATAGGTATAATAATCCAACCCAACTTCTATAAGAAAAGATTTAATACGAAGTTTATTATTTAAAACTTCTGACAATTCTTTTTTAGTTTTTTGGTCTATGCTAGAATCAAATAACAAATCTGTTATTGGATACGTAGCTAACTTAGTTATTACATTACGTAGCCAACCATTTGTTTTAAAATAATCTCTACAAAACTTAAATAAAGTTTTTATATTCTTAGGAAGATACGTCGAGGCGATATCGAAAAAAGGCGAGGGATATTTAACCGTTCTAACGGCAGAACTCATCATTTCTTCAGTGTATTCTGTTACCATTTAAACTTCATTCTCCTTATAGTATTTCCAAATTAATTTTTTATGTGTAGCTTTTTTGCCAAGTACACACTGAGTAATCGCCCCATGATTGTAGCCGTCAATCTTTTCGGCGTCTCTGCTGCCTTTATAAACTTTGACCAGTTTTCCAGTTGAATCATAGCAAGCAACTGGTTTAAACTTTGCTTCTGCCATTTTTTGTTTTGCAGCTTCGCTCATTTTTCTTCCAACCTGCCAAGCGGACATTTTTTTCTTTGTTTCTATGCTGTACTGTTTGTGTAATACTCCGCCCAACGAAATATTGTAACCATTATTACTAATTAGCGAAGAGTATTTTTCTATGGTGATTGTTTCTAGAGCATCTACAGTTTCTTCAGAAACTTCTGCGTGTAAAATTGAAAATTTTATGTTTTCCCAACCATATTTTCTAATTGCTTTATACAGGGGATAATTATAATTACTATTTTTCTTTCTTTTATTAAACGCATCGTATTTATGTTTGGACATTCTAACAGGTAAACCTTGTGAGGTTACTCCAACATAATGTTTCCCATTAGAAAATGAAATTAAATAAACTAGCCAGCTCATATTTTATTTTTCACGTATTCTTGTATTTTTAAATAATGCAGTGCTTGTATATCCAAAAAATTTTCTTGCAAAGGGAAAGGTCCTTTTACAGCTTTATAAATAACATCCTGCAGCAGCGGGTTCATCTCTTCAGGGAACATGGGCGGATAAAATTTTATCCCAGAGTCATTATAATTCCATTTGATATATTCTAAAACTTCATCTGAATACTCACGATGTTTAACTCTCTCAAGAAACTGAACTGCAAACCAAATCCACTCTGGTTTACATCCTTCGGTTTTATAAATATCTATATCTAACCCATTGATTGCATGCACAGCATTTTCAAAAACGTCCATATCTTCGTGTATGTGATTAGTATGGATTGCTAACTTTATTACTTGTAATCTTTGAACTTCTTGAGGAGATAGGTTTGGAAATAGCTGATACAATGTTTCAGGCTCTAATGGTTCGTTCTCGTTTAGTAAACCCATTAATAACTCATTATCCATTTGCTTCATTCACCACGCTTACGTTTATTTTTTTATCTTTTGCTTTATCATATAAATGTTTAAACATGCCAATGGATCCGAACATAGCTGCACTAAACAAAGCATTGTTTAATGCCTTTGTACCAAAGCCTGAATAAAATGCACGGATGCCCATTTTTCCAGGTTTCGTACGTGCAAGCGTATCTTCTAAAGTTTTAAGTTTAAGCCCACGTTCGTGTGATAGCCCAGATGCTGCTTCTATTCCTGCGTCAGAATCTAGTGCATCCTTAAGCTTGTTAATATCCTTAACAATAGTTTTTTGATGCTTATCATAAGAAGGTGTTTTGTATAGCTCTCTAGCAACCTGATGCCATTTTTTATTACCGTGCAATTCAGGATGACTAGCTTTCATATTGCTAATCTGTGAAACTGGATTAGTAATTAATGCAGCAGCAGTTCCTGCAGCCGCGCCTGTAACAGCATTACGCACCGCATCACTTTGTACAGTATCTTTTTCCTTGGCCATTTTATTCTCCTAAATCCGCTTCGACAAAAAGCCCACGGGCTATTGCACTAAGCGGTTCTGTTACTAACTTGATATCCGAAATTTCTATGGGGAAGTTTTTTTGTGTAAATTGTTCCTTGAACACATCGATAAAACCGTTTACGAGCCCTCCTCCACCTGCAATTGCGATATCAACAGGGGCGGGGAAGTTGGGCATATCTGTATTTTTTGTAAACTGAACTTCGATATATTTTAATAAATATCTTATGTATGCTTCGTAATAAGTACGAATTATATTTTGTTCTCGTGTTCTAACTTCGATAGCAGAACTAGAAATACTGTAATTTCCTTTTTCCTTTATACTACGAATTTTTGCTACGGTTAATCCAGATTCTTTACTGGCCATCTGATCGATCCAATCTCCAGATTTGCTGATGCTGAAAGTTAAAACAGAAATACCTTTATACATAATGGCTATATTTGTTAGCCCCGCTCCAATTGAAATTGCAATTCCCGTTAATTGTTTGTCTGCAAGTCCGACATTAGCAACCGCAACTGCTTCATTAAGGGCTTGTGCCTTATAACCAAGATTGGTTATAATAGTATTTAGCACGTCACTGTGATAATCAATTTCGTGCTCAACGTCGATAGGGGGAGCTGGAACTGAATATACACAGACCTCATCTTTCACATTTGGTTCACCAAGTAATGATTTAATAATCGTAGCAAGTATAGGAAGCGCGTCTTGCTCATTTGGATTAAGCATTCCGTCTTTAAGAGGTCTGCGTAGTTCTGAGTTATTAAAAATTGCCGCCAACTCATTAGCTTCTGTACCTATTACATATAACTTATTACTAAGTTCGATATATGAAACACCCATTTTTTTGAGAGTACTCTTAGAAGTATTCATACTGGCCAGGCTTAAAAATGCGTCACGTTGTAAAGTAGTTCCCGTATCGCTTACACAAATTATTGTATTTGTCCCTATATCGATTGACTTCATAATTTTTCGTTGGTTATATTAATATCTGTTAAACCGCTCATATCAATTTGTCTATTTGCAGTAGTCGAAGGTACGTATGGTCTTATTCCAGCGGTATGGTCTGCTGGAAACATATAAGGTACTTGTACATTGGTAGGTGCTGAGTTAGTTGTGTGTGTTATGGTCATAGGTTTTTTTAGCACGTACGCCACGACAAACGCAAACAGCAAAACCAAACACGCCCATGCTTCGTATTTATATGACACCGAGTTTATGGTTACGTTGTTATGCACGACGTTACTATCACTAGGTACCGACACAAATGTCTTGTTATAAATCTTTACTGTTAAACTGTCCATTATCTACCAATATTTTTAACTGTATTGGTAGTTATATTTGGGTATGCCCTACCAGTATTAAATCTTGTAATTGCGTTGGGATGGTTAACATCAGCAATTGCAGATATAATCGCTGTACCTTTAAAGTCAGGTTCCATGTGGCCCACCTGTTTTAAAGTTCTCATTGCAAGAGCATCGCCACTTAAACTACTTCCTGCATTTAACAATCTCTTTGCACGAGAAGTAAGCGCCTTTTCCACAAGTCCTGTAGATATGGCAATTTTTTCAAACACTTGTTCTGCTTTGTCCATTATAATAGCTCCGCTAATTCAAGTTTAATCGGCGTTGGAAGCGATTCCAACACTGCTAATCCTTCTGGTCCTCTTAATTCTTTTGTAACATCGTTGCCTAATAAAACACTCAAGTCTTCTGGATTTGCTTTTTTAATCATATCAGTAGTAACTAACTTACTTCCAATTTTTACCCCAGCAGTCTTTACAACTCCATAAGTACTTTCATAAGCATTAGGAATTACACTACCATAATATTCATCTAGTCCAAGTTCTTTATCAATAACTTCAAGAACATACGCACATTTCTCAACACCGATTTCATCCGCACGCCTTAGCAGATCATTATACAATTCTGCTCCGTCTTCATCGTTATCACGAAGTTGAGCTTTACGAATGTTTAAATGATTGTAAAAATTTTCGCTAAAGGCAGTCTTACTTAGCTCTGCGTATTTTTCTATAGGAGCTTCTACGCTGTTCATGTTAGTTACAAATTCATCAATCTCATCAATCGACAAACGATTTACATTCCGCTCAAACCAAGCAGCAGCTTTTTCAATTTCTTTTTTATTGTTAATTGGGTATTTTCCATGGAGTGCGTGTTTGGTTGATTCTGGCTTGCATTTAGCTTTAGCTGTTTTTTCATGAAAAGCTTTTTCATCTATCTCGTCTGTATTTACAATACGAGTAGTATACTTCGTAGAAGCATATTTCTGCAAGTCTTCTGGCACGTCTAATTTAAATCTTTTAGCTGCACAAGTCAGATTAGTTGCAGCAGTCTTGACAATCTCTTCAGGAAGAGTTGTCATGTTGGTTACCAAGAAAGCCATGTTAAGTTCAGTAAGCTCTGAATTATACATCGCAAACTTGCGTAAATCTTCACCCTTTGAATCATGAAGAATTAGTGCAAAGTCTTTCGGTGCTCGCTGTAGTTCTTCTTCGTATGAGGGCACATACGCTGTTTTTGTTTTATCAGAACACTGGTCGACAACACTAGCAATCTTTTCAAGTTCTGAATTGATCACGTAATCGACAATATCTAAATTCCTCATTTTTAAATTCCTCTTAGTTTGAATAAGCCAGGGCACATTTTGTGCCCTGCCTATTAAATATATTTATTCTTTTTCTGCTTCCTTAGCCACTGGCTCAGGGATGCTAAGTTTAATCGATTTTCTCTCTTTTTCTTCTTCAGTTGCCTGGTCTTCTACGAATTTTCCAAGTCTAATAGTATCTTCAACGGACAGGTCATTTACACCTTCAAGCTCTTCAACTTTGAAAGCGAATACATTAGAAAGTTCTACTTCTATTCCGAGTAATTCTTTCATATATTTCATGAACTCGTCTACATTTTCTACTTGGTATTGACCAGTAGATTTTTCAGTTCCGTCTTCATTTTTTGCGGTGACTTCTTTTCCAAATTTTTCAAGTAGTTTTTGTTTCTCTGCGTAGTAGTCTTGTAATTCAGGTTGAATTTTTTTGACTAATCTAGAGACTTTATAAGTTGTCTTAAATTCTAATTTTCCTTCTTTTGAGAGAGTATCTAGTTTACCAAATACTGCCTCTGCGTCAACTATTTCACCTAAGCGAATGCGAATCATATGTTTTGTGCCTTGATTTGTTTTATATTTTTATAATGTTCTTTCATACGTTCAGAACTTTTTAATTTATTCTCTTCTGAACATTTTCTACCTAAATTAATTTTATTTCCTTTTAATCTGTCTGCTTGTCTTTTCTTAAACTCTTCTGTATGTTTGTTTCCAGCAGCAAACTTATTTCCAGTATTTAACCCTTTTAATTTTTGTTTAGTTTCTTCTGAAATAACTTTGCCGACATGCGCTTTAGAAATTTTATCCTTAGTCTCCTGTGAAAGTACTGCCCCAAGTCTTGGTTGTTTACCTAAATGAGCCTTCGCTATTTTCTCTCTAGTTTCTTTAGAATGTTCCTTATGTAGCACCCCACCAGGAGAAATATTATACCCATTAATAGTAATTAAACTGGCATACTTTTCAATAGTATTTATTTCAAGAGTATCTATATTCTCACTAGGAATTTCTTTATCTAACACTTCAATTTCTACATTGTCCCAGCCAAAAGCTCTAATAGCTTTATGTACAGGTTGTTTACTGGCTTTTTTACCTTCTAAAGATGCTTGATATTTGTGCCCAGCCATTCTTATACTAAATACTTGGCTGGTAACTCCCACATAACATTTCCCATTTGGAAAATTCATTTTATAAAGAGTATAAGTTTTGTCCATCTTAGCTTGCATTTATTTATAATATAATATACGCATTTTGACTTAGTCTGTCAAACTGCTTAACTAAATATACGCATTATAGTGCCCACGTGCAAATAAAGTGGTACCTTCTGTATTACTTATTTTAAAGATTTTTTCCTCTCCCTGATCCAGTGTAAAGGATCCAGCAAGCTTAATACCTCCAAACCATAGTTCTTGAAAATGTGAGGTTTCGGGTTCAATTTCTCGTATTATAATGGTGTCAAATGGCAGGGTAATGTCTTTAGTATCTATACCTTCCACCCCACTAAAGTTAGTCAAAATTGTCCCATGACAAGTCTCAACCCCTTGGTAAGAAGTATAAACAAAGGGGCATTTGTTGTGTACTAGTAGGCCTTCCGCAAGATAATTATGTGTGTCGGCTACCTTTAGGTTATATGTATGGAATGGGTTCAGCTCAATCCGTTTCTGTATATCGTATACCCACACACGTTCATAATGTTCATTACGCAAAAAATCTCCCCGTTTTATTTTACCAACTGTAGACAAAATGTCATTAACCCAGAGTTTGTGGTTAGGAGTTACTTTTAACTTGTTGTTTATAATCCAATATTCATTTGCTTTATGTACCAGTGTCTTTTCTACTAGTTTTGGAAAATATAGACGTGAGTTGAAATCAAATGACACAACAAAATCACCAATTTTAATATCTTCAATATTTTTATAAGTATTATCTCCCATCAGTACTTTAGTACCCAACAAAAAACACCCCGTATCATATGAATACGAAACTGACAATGTTTTCTGAGTATTGTATCCAGTAGCGTTAACATTAAAACCGTCTATTACCTTATAGTATACACTAAAGGCATCACTGATAGGATCTCCATTAGAATTTAAAGTAAAGGTCATTCCACCACTAGTGTCTAAAAATGTTGTTGCAATAGTAGTAGTAGCCGCACCAGTTATACCCCACTCAACCTTCCCAGTAACTGCTGCAATTCTGGTTAAAAACTTAGAACCAAGAGATGTGCCTGTAACCGTATATGTAAATGTATCGGCTGGATCTGTAGAATTTATAAGTGTAGGCCCAGATGGGGCGTTAAAAGTGTCTACTGCGAAGTCTAATAAAGATACTTGACTGGTTCCTCCACTACAAGCATTTAAATTTGCAGCCGTTCCACAGGCTGTTCCTAAAGCACTTAGAGATAAGTTAGTTCTTGCCATTTAGTTTTTCCTCTAACTCTTTTACTCTTGCTTTAAGTATGTCGATTTCTGATGTTACTTCTTGCATTCCTTTCCATAAAATAGGCGTAAATTTTTCGTATAAAAGAGCTTTATAGACTGTGTCACCATTAAGTAATTTAGTCTCATAAACAAGTTCAGGGATTAATCTTTCAACTTCTTGTGCTATAAATCCAAATGATTGAACTCCTGGTGTGTAAAATTTATCATTATAGGTAAAGCGTACGGCATCTATTTTATTAAATAAAGTCCACACCGATTCGTATTTATAAACACTATCTTTCAATCTAGCGTCTGATAAACTTCCATAAGCAACCACATTGCCTACTACTGTTAACATTCCGTCTTTATCTAAGCGCATTCTTTCTACTTCTGTCGCTGTCGTAGGTCCAGATGTAAAGAAACTTATACGAGTCGCATGAACTGACCCACCTGCAATTGTCCCATCTGCTTGTACCTGAATTACGCCCACAGCTGATGCGACAGATGTACAATATCCTTTCAAAGACGCATACACAGTCCCTATAGTTGTTCCTGCTGCTGTCCCTTCAACTCCACTAATTCCTGTTAATGTAATAAGCGCAGACGCTCTATTAATAGCAACCGAGGTTGTACCTATATACATTGTTTGATTATTTAATGCTACTGTTCCTGTCGTTGCGGGTAATGTTATTGTAGTACTATCTGTTCCTGATAGAGCAATTGTATTATTCACAGTTAAAGTTTTACTAGTTGTTCCACCAGCTATTGTAAAACCTGTCGTTGCTTTTGTTAAAGTAAGTTCATTAAATGTTGACGCCACAAACGCACCATCTGTTTTTAAAATATTTGCTGCAGAACGATACAGATTAACGTCTGAGGTTAAAGCAGTTGTTCCTCCAAATGTAATTCCATATGAAGTAGTTGTTGGATTAGTAATATTATGTGCTAATTTTAATAAATCGTCTGTAGCCAATTGGTTTGCTGCAGAACGGTAAAGATTAACATCACCTGTATCTGTAAAAGCCCCTCCACTCCACCATAATTTCCCATCTGTATTTATAAGAAAATTCCATTTTAATCCCCCATCATCAATATTTATAGTATCATTTATTGCAAAGATCCCTGCATGCACAGTTTTGGCAGAAGTTATCCCTACGTACTGTACAAAATCTAATCCAATGTTATTGTGCCATACGAAATAGTTAAACGTTGGGTGACTATAAAGGGATACAACAGGGGTAGCATCGCTGCAAAAATTTAATGAATTGTCACTTGCAAGTAACTTTATATTGTATCCTGATACAGCAGTTTGTATAGTCCCGCCAGTAATTGTAGCAGTGCTCGTTATAGCTCCACTCGTATCCCAGCTAAATTTACCTACTGCAAAGAATCCAGAGCCATCATTACGAAGAGTAGTCTTAGAAGCTCCAGTAGTGCCCATCGACAAACCATCCCCTCCAATCCATACTCCTGCATTTGAGTCATCTGTTGCAGACAGACGTCCTGTTGAAAGGCCTGTTGTAACTGTCCAACTTCCTATAGATGAACCAGAACCTGCAGATAATGTACCTGTAATCGTTGCGCTCGTAGCAGTTAATGCTCCTGCGGATGTTACTTGAAACGGCGATACTCCACTACCATTTGCAGTGCCTAAAGATATGCCATCTGTACCAACATACACGCCTGTACCGCTTACTGTATTTATTGCAACTTTTGTTCCTGTTGTTAAATAAGAACTTGAAAAAGTAAACCCAGCTATAATGCCTGATGAACTTGTTGCTTTGAAGAATGGAGTTGCAGATGCGCCACCTATCTCAATTCCATCTGTTCCAATATAAATACCTGCTGTTGCATTTCCTAAAGCTGTTCTTAATTTATATATGGCAGATGTCGTTATTGTAAAACCACCCGCAGTTACCGTGGAACCTGACCAACTTAAAACACCAGAAGCACCAAGCCAGCCAGTTGTTCCTGTTATCTGCGCATTCGTAGCTACGATTGTAACTTCCGAACCAGACCATTGAATACGATTACCAGTGTGAATACCAGCTAAGAATGCACCTGTATTATCTATGAAGAAGCCTGTTCCAGAATTATATGCTGTTGGCAACGTCGCTCCAAGAGCAATTCGTGTTCCGTTAACACCAACTTTATTTGTCCCTGTAGTTAATAAATCGAACGTGTCAGATACGATACTTACAGATCCTGCTGAATCAAATAATAGATAGTTTTTACTTGCAACTGTTCCTGCTTTAATCAAAACATTACCAGCATTATCTGCTCTAAATCCAAATGTAGTTACAGCTGGATTTGTTGCATTAATTAATGTACCTATTTTAATATAGGAAGAAGTTGTATTTCCGCTTAGCCCTAAATTGCTAGAATTTAACTCAAAATCTTGAGAAGCAACTTCAACGTTTGTGCTTGTCTTACGAATATAGTTATTTGCATCTGTTGCAAAATTAAATGTACCGTCGCCTGCTAAGTAAATGCCAGACGTTGATGTTCCAGTTATACTATCTGCTGTTGCACCTAATGCTATTTTTGGAGTTGCTGTTCCTAAGTCTCCTAATACGAATTTTGTATCTGCGCTTGCTAATATCGTAGCACCCGCCCAAATATCTGTCGATGTAAAACTAGCCGCGGCTATTCTCGAGGGTGTAGTGCCTACAGCACTTAAATAAAATCCATCTGACCATATCTTAGAATTATTACTTAATGTAACAGCTGTGTTCGTTCCGTTTAGTGCATTACTTGATGAGTCATACCATGTTGCTAAGCTCGAGTTCTCTGCTTTATATTCGGCTACGCAGCCTATTTCGGTAATTAAAAAATCATCTATTTCAAAATTAGCTGTAGTTTCTGCACCTATTGAAATTGTGGGATAATTCGCAGCATTTCCAGATAGTATTGTCATTACATAAGTTTGTTCTGTCCCTGTAATCGTCACTGCGCCAGCCGTTGATCCACTAATATAAGTCGTATCATTACCATTTATATTAATAGTCGTAGTCCCTGAATTACTTTTTGCTTTAAAACTTATTCTATGATATTTATTTCTTGCTAATGCAGATATATAATATTTTGCCGACCCTCCCACAATATCAAAAACCCCTTTACCTCCTGTAGCCGTCAACGTTTTTGTAGAAGCAGTGCCGTACCAAAATGTCCAGGAACCAATACCTGATGTAAATGTAGAGTTATCTCCTGTAACTAATTCAGTCTGACTTCCCCATTTACATCTAATAGGAACTTCCGCTTGGTCGGGTCTACCATTATTATATAACGTAGCAATTTCAGCAGCGCTTACTGCGCAATTATAAAGTCTGGCATAAGCAATAGATCCACTCCAACAACTTCCAGCGGCATATGCTCCTAAGTAAACAGGATTTGTGTTATTTACGGAATTAGTTCTTGCAGAAATATTTAATGACGATTTAACTACAGCATTTGCATATCCTGTTATACTTCCTGTTCTTGTAAAAACTGCAACTACATGATACCATGTTCCAACGACTAAACCAGTCATTAATGAGGCACTTGTTACTGTGCCACCATCGTTAAATTCTACAGATAACGTCCCATTGTTTAAATATAAAGCCCACCCACAAGCAGATGCAGTCTCAGGAGCACCTTTTGTAATTATCCATCCAACTGAAGTCGAGTTTGGTCTAAGATATAGCTCTAAGCTAAAATCTCCTGTACCAAAATCTAAATTATCGTTATCTGCTATATTTGTATAAGAAGCAGACCCGCTATATGTTAATGAAACAGGCTCTCCTTGATTAGTTATACTTCCGCCGAATGTCATGTTCCCAGAGGCATCCCAAGTAATACCTGTACTTCCACTTGTCCCTAACCAACCAGTACCATCACTTGCAATATTTACTTTCTGAACAGCATTTCCATACATTGCGATTCCAGTTGACGCTATAGATACATACTCTCCACCAGATACAATTCCTATTGTTGAAGTTGCCCCAAATGATGCAACTTCTGTATTACTTTCATAAATATGCATTCCAGTACTTAGAAGTTCAACTCGATCATTAGCATTTTCAAATAATTTTATGCCTGTACTATCTATTCTTATACAACCGTCCGTACTTGTGGCCGTTACTGCTGTATCACTTCCCAATACGGTAGTTGTACCGAATATAGCCGTTTTAATGGTAGCTGAAGATTCATTTCTGTATATCTCCATTCCGCCAGCAATTAACATGGCTTTATCCCATGCAGTTGCGCCGTACACCGTAACACCCGTTGATGCAATATTTATTTTTTCTGCAGAACCTTCGTATAAACTAAAAGCAGAGTCTGTGATAGTTATCCGATTGTCATCTGATTTTCCAATTGTTAGTCCTGTCGTATCTAAATAAATTCTTTTGATCGGAGTGACAGCACCATCATATAAACTTAAATCCGTGTTAGTAATTACTATTCTAGATTCTGCATCTTGCCCCAATGTCCACGTTGCGCCGTCTAATTGACCTAAAACTGTAGTTGCATTTCTGAATTGTAAACTCCCAAGTGCAGCGATATAAACATTATTATCTCCTGCGGCTGTACTTCCGACTGTAAGATTTCCTGTTGTATCCCAAGTTAAATAGCCACTTGCTAATTTTCCAGACCCATCAGCTTTAAGTCCTACTTTTGCCGATGCATATGCAGTAGCATGCCCTAATAATATCTCTGCACCTTCAGAATATCCAACAGAGTGCAAACCTATATTAGTTGATGTTAAACTGTTAGCATCAAATGACCAGCCTGCTATACTTGCGGTGCCGCTCGTAGGCAAATTAAAATTAGTAACCGTCGTACTTCCCGTATAGCCTGTTATTCCCGCAGAACTAATTAATACTGCCTGATAACCACTTACTGAGTATTTTCCGATATATGTTCCTGCTGCTGTAACAGCTGTTGCAGTTTGTGAATTATCAAGAACTCTTAGCCCTGCCGAGCTCGCACTTACTACTGGATTCTGTATTGTCCCACCAAATCCACCAGCGATGGACCACATTCCATAAGCGTCATAAATTTCATATAACTCGACGTCGTCTATTTCATACGTTTGTGAGGGCGCAGTGCACCAGTAAATGGCTCCGCCATAATTGGCCACTGCTATTCCAGAATACTGCCTTTCTGTAGAATCAATTACCCATGACAAAAAGTTTCCAGTGCCATTAGATAGTCTAACAGTAGTGGCGCCTGAAATTAATTTTAACTTAACACGAACTAAATATCTATGTTTTAGTAAGGCATTACCAGTTAAACCTGTAGATATCCCTCCAGTAGACCCTGTTATTTGTCCTTTGCCTGCATTCACTATTGATATAGAAGCGTCTCCATACCAATTCGTATAATTAGCCGTTGTGTCTAATGTAGAATTAATTACTTTATTTGAACCTAGCATTGTAGCTAGTGTAGCATCTGTTTTTTGGTAAGTTCCAGCATAACTTCCTATGTTTATCATAGTTCCCCAAACATAAAACCATGATGGACCAGTTCCACTATTACTAATCCAAACATCAAAGTTTTCACAATCAGCAGTAGCAGTAACAGTTAATGACACACGTTGCCAGCTATTAGTTAATGTTACAGTCTTCGCGCCTTGTCCATATGTAGTTCCACCAGTAGCTCTAAATGAAAAGTTAACAACAACCGCTTTACCTATTTCAGTATCATTTGCTAGTAACCATACAGAAACGGTATATGCCTGACCACTCTGTACATATAAAGGTGATTGCATATTTTTTTCTATCCAGAACTCAGAAGTATTCGACACTAATATCTTGGACGCAGTTTTTGTTTGGTTTGGGGCATGCACGTTATTATCAGTAATAGACGTAATATTATGCAAACTAGTAAAATATAAACTTGCGGCTTCACTATTAGGTATTAAATTAGTTAGGACATTTCCAGCATAAAAAGTACTTCCTACACCATTGGCATCTCCAGCAGTTAAAGTTCCTGCAATATTTACGTTGCCTTCAAGGTACGCATTTTGTGTGTACAGTCCATATCCTGATAGGGTACCGAACGTCGGAGATGTGATACCCGATAATTTTCCTAATAAAACTTTAGTTGTAGAGAATGTATTAAAAGCTGTGTATGCAGAAACACCATCAAGTATAGAAATAAAGGGAGCATTAGAATCATCGGCAGTCATGTATATAACACCCTGTCTATTTGTATCTGTTGAACTTCCTAATCTAACATATTCATATCCAGCTACAGGAACACTACTACCTCCTAAAACTGTTGCAGTAAACTGTGTTGTACTTGGAGTTGAAGCAACGGACAACCAAGAGTCATACGTTCCACTACCTGTAAAACGTTTAGCTCTAACAATGTCGCCTGTTGCAAATCCATGATTTGTATTGGCATCGGTATTAATTGTATAAGTTGGACCACCGCTTACAGTAGCTGCTTTTCCAGTAGAGGATATTACTAAACTACCGTTACTAGCACGTATTTGATTTATAAGCAATTCATACACGCGCATTGTACCACGAATAGTTAGGTTATCTGCTTCAAACGAAGACTTACTTGTAGTGGCAATTCCAGTGTCAACTCTCCAACCTGCGCCTGTAAATCCAGAAGAGAAACTAGGCCCTGTCAACGCCGACGTTGAACCAGTTGCATATAACTGTATTGTACTTCCGTCGGTACTTAATAACTTAGCAGCGCTAGTTTGTGCGGTATCATAAAATTCTAATAATCCCGATGCGGGGGTTATTTTTACTGTTGTAGCCATCTAAAATTCCTCTAAAATATTATATCTTAATATAAGAAAAAAGGCTGGCAAATGCCAGCCCGAAGGAGGCAAAAGCCTCCGTAACATGCGTAAGCCAACGGCATCGCAACTCGTTTTAACCATATATATCTAAATTATTATTATATATAGTTTGTACTTCCAGGTCAGAAAGTGCCCTGTCATACATTAAAATTCTTCCATACTCAACTGTGGGGTTTTGTCGTTTAGGACTACCAGAGTCGCTAAATGTCTTAAAACCATTTAAAACGTGATTCGGATATAAAAAAGGCACAAGTACTTCATTAACAGACGGCAGGGGATTATTGTAAAAACTAGTAAAATTTGGTTGGGTGTGAAATATATATTTATAGTGTATCCACATGTTACCATGTCTAAAGGTTTCATCTCCAAAATCAGTAAATTTTCCTTTAGATCCTACAAATCTTTTACGTGTAAGTGGAGATGAAGAATACCTTCTAAATCCTTCTTGTATTCCATTTACATACAGTTTCATACTAACTTCGTTTATACCTGAACTTTGAACTACGTATGACACATTATACCAAGTATTAAAGTCATATTTATAATCAGTGAGCAAAACATTACCAGTCATAGTGCCATCTAAATTCTTTATCCCTGCAAAAAGTGCAAACGGTGAAAATATTTGTTTATAGTTAACAACGGTATTGGTTCTATAGTAAGGAGATTTGTATCCGAATATAATATTCATGTAGCTAGCTGTGAATTTGAAAAAATTTCCACCTCTATGCCTGATTTTAAAGTATGGAGCAGAATTAGTACTGAGGGGGAAGTAATGATATGCAGCTTCCGTCTGGTTGACCCAAAAATTTATACTTAAGTTTGTATCAGTAGATGTAAACATATTGCCAGAAACGTTACAAACACCTTGTACGCCTACACTACCTGTGTTTATATCTCCATCACTAATACGGGCTCCCGCAGGAGAAGTAATTACTATATTCTCTTCTCTAGATGTTGTGCTATTTCTGCGAATATCGTCATTTTTAGTTGGCTCGTAGTAAAAAGCCAAATCAGACATATCTGTTAATTTTCTCCCTACAATAGCGCCCACAATAGAATACTCCCTGTTAGATAGATAAATTTTAGCGCATACTGTGATACTCCTTTATTTTTCAAATAAATGAGTGTTCCATCCCACCAATCTCCCTTGTAATCATATGTTGGATATGTGGTAAGCGCTGCTTTCCATCCAAACCGTGTAGCCATTATAAAATAATCATGAAGCAATACACGCAGCGCAATGCTTATATTTAGTAAGATTAAATACTGCCATAACGAAGTTGCTAATAGTAGCGGAGCTACTATATGTAACCAAGCGTGTTGAAAGGTACTCCAATTATGCCACTTTAACGAATATTCTTTATCTTTGCTGCCAGGCATAGCGGCTCTACTGAGTACTTGCATTGTAACATATCCATCATGCGTACCTTCTAACCAATAATAAATAACCCAAAAAATAATAAAAGCAATAACCATAATAGCACCTCCAACCATAATCTTTCTTTATATACCCACCAACGTTTACCTTCACCATGCGTGAACCTGTCCATTAATACATGCAATCCAATCGGCGGTATTAACCACAATGGCCACCAGTCATAATGGATTTTTGAATACCAATCCCACGCAGTGGGGTTTCGTTTGATGAGCTTTTCAGCATAGCCAATTACGTCAGGCATTATCCCTAATAAAATACATAATAAAATTATGTACACATTACTAAAAAATATAAACGCAAATAAATAACCAACAAACCCGTGCATTATTGTGTCCAATTATA
>Ga0209210_1001679_pt1 | contig 17918 bp, 10 predicted proteins | sample RifGroA1_FD_183991 | JGI IMG/M metagenome (GOLD analysis project Ga0209210, IMG submission 183991) | Contaminated groundwater microbial communities from Rifle, Colorado, USA - Rifle Groundwater A1 (SPAdes) (version 2) | ecosystem: Environmental > Aquatic > Deep subsurface > Groundwater >...
AATTAACCGTTACCGCCGGCGATCAGGAAGTAGTAGTACCGGAAGATAATGTGGTTTATCGCGTTTATGATTCTAAAAAATCTTGCAGTAGCCAATTTGCCGGCTGTAAACGCCTCGGGCTACCCAATTTCCTGCCCTCAGGGGAAATTTCCAGCTGGAGTGATATTTATACCGTGCTTAATCCAGATACTTTTGATCCTGGAATTAATCAGGGTGCCAGCCCCTTGTGTTCATCTGAGCAAAATATGTGCCAGGTATTTACCGACAACGCTGGCGTGCCCCATTATTTCAAAGAGCCGGGCAGCAAGGTTTGTGAATACAAAATAATTGATAGCACTGTAGGCTATGAATGGTACAAGCAAGGTACGAACCAGCGCTGCAATTTGGTTGCCAATCCAAGTTTTGAAATTTACACGCCTGGCGACGGCGATATAGATATCTTTACTGGTTGGAGCCAGATTAATACACCAAATTATCTGACAGCGGAGCCGTCATTTAATGGCTTGCAGTACTGGGGTGGTAATGTTTTACGCTTGCCCCCACTAGCAGATGGCGTGAGAACACAGTCACCCGGCTTGGCCTTAGCTTCACCTTCCAACAAAACCCTCGCTTCTTATGTAAGGGTAAGAATTCCAAGCGCTGTTACTCAAGGCACCATCACACTAACTACTAGGTGTACTCTTTTCTCAATTCCACCCAATCCTCCCACAACCATTCCTTGCCCTATGTGGGGCGGTGATATGCAGATAGTTATTGATGAGGATACCCCGCGTGATCAATGGCTAATGCTTTGGCAGTTAGTCAGAACGCCGCCGGTTATAATTTCTAGAGTTGGCTTGCAAATAACAGCTAGTGGTACAGATGGTGATATTTATTTGGACCAAGTGCAATCAGTGGAATTACTTTCCAGCCTTAATATAAATCAAGCTCGTGAGGTCGCCCGCGAGCCTTATGCTTATAATTGCCCGTCCAATCAAGCTGGTTGTACGGCTTATTCTGATCCGGAATTAACTAAAAAAACTTATTACTATTTGAATGATAAGGATTTGAACAAAGGTTTGTGTAATGGACAGGTGAGTGAAAAAGAAGGCTGTCTGCTATTTAGTGAGCTGTCTAATTCAAACCTGACATACAACGCGCTAGCTACTTATGAGAATAGCCGCAGTAATAATAATAAGTTAGTAGCACCTTCATCTACTAATCCTAAGAATACAAACTTGGTTCTAAAAGTGCGGCGCGACCGGGCTTGTGCCGAGTGGCTTTCCTGCCAAAGTGAGAGCCCGCGCTACAATCGTCAAACTGGCCGCTATGATAATGTGTGTTATTCCTTGGGTGTATGCAATCAATTAGGCGCGAACAGCGATGGCTCAGGCCGTTGTGATACTTGGGTAACATCACCGATTCCAGCTCAGACGTTATCATTAGTCCAGTACCAAAAACGGGGTACAAACTGGAGCAGTTTGGATTATTCGGGTTATTCTTTGCCTAATATTTACCCAATTGAAGTGCTGACACAAAAGGAATATGGAACAGCGGAAGAGAGCAATGTCAGGCTGACCTATCTTAATCAGGCGCAAAAAACTTGCGGTGGGGTTCTATTTAATGGCAATAATACTTGTACTACTTTAGGGTGTGGTTGCCCCTCATTAGATATAGGGGATATATGTAGTGGTAGTATAACTTGCCAGTTTGAAGATTTGGGCTTGACTGGTGAGGGCCCGGGGCCTGATTGGCAAAATACCGGCCCCAAGCTTTGCCGGGCTTTCCCGCAAACGGATGCGCCTTTCCCTGTTAATGTGGTGATGTCATATAAACCGGCTTGTACTGATCCTGGTTGCCCCGGGGCAGCTGATGCTACTTATGTTGAATTGCCGGAAACTAAGGACACAGTGTTTAAAGATGCTAATGTTTGCCAGTCAGGTGAAATATGTGAATGTTCTTATAAGCGTTTGACTTATCAAGATGGCAATAATTTATTCTATAGTTTGATGAGCGAAGATATACCAGCCATGTATACCACTGAGGTAAGTGAGGATTTTAATGGTAACAAAACACAATTAGTAAATCGTCTCAAGCAGCAGAATTTGAACATTGGCTTAAAAGGCTATTGTTTGGAAAAGGATCCGTCGCGGCCAATAAATGCCGGGGCGGATAATGCCTGTCTTACTTGGTTGCCAATAGATTCTATTAATGGTGAGATTTCTGTTTACGATTATTCACCTGAAGCTGGTTACCAAGGCGGTTCTACATTATATTGTAGTAATGCCCTTGGTAAGAACTTGGCAACTTATGTAGTAAATGCTAGCCAATATGGAGTACAACACCGAGAAGGTAATCCATGTGGTAAGACTGGCGTTAATGGTAATTTTGTTATAGGTGGATGCTCAAAAAATCCGTGGGATGTAAATAATTCTGGAGGCAGACAATGTTACTGGAACGGGAGCTGGTCTAGCTGTCCTAGCAGGTTTTCACTGGACGCTTCTGGGCATATTGTGTCTGATCCTACATATGGTGATGGGTATATTATGAATGATAATTCAGTGGAAGGCGCCGCTGGAGTTCGCTTGTTAATACCAAATGAAGCTAATGAAAGTCTAATAAAGATGTATCAGATTGCTGCGATTAAAGTGACAGCCCTACCATCATCCAAGTCTTGGGATTGGTATGATTTTACACTAACCCCAGAAAATCTGGTAAATCCCTCATCCCGAAATGAACCACCATATAATGATTATATTGTTTGGCGTTATAGTAATTCCAAAGTTGGCCAACAAAACGTAATTTATTTTGATGTCTTATTTGATAAGAACGATCAAAGTATAAGAGGCTATGCTTTAGTTACCGATGATTATACTGGTGAGGGCAATGAAGGCGTAGGTTATAATATTAAATTTTATATAAAAGAAATTTGTACAGAGACTTTGCAAACTGCTACTGCGATCAAAAATAAAGCTTGGACTGATCGTATACTGCGTCGCACTGATTATCAGGTGGAGCCTTATGATGATGAGCCACCTCCGGTGGATCCAACTGGACTAGGCTTTACCTCATCGCGCATACCATCACCTTATGGTAAAACTAGTTTAGTTACTGCTCCGCAAGACAACCAGTTATTGGTAGTGAGTGATGTTACAAGTGTTACTACACCATTTGCCTGCTCGCCATCTAATTGTGGTGGTAACAATCCAGGCACATGCATTAGTGATAATAAAAAATTTGGTAATAATTGTACCGAATCTTCCCAGTGTACTTCTGACGGAGTGCAAGGTGTTTGTACTGGTTACTTTAGTAAGAATGCAAATAATAAATATAGAACCCTATCTTGGGCAAACTCAAGCCAAGGCATCAATCGTATCCAACAATTATTTTCTGCTGTATATCAAGCGAGTAATTTTGATGGCATATGGACTACTACTGGGCCGGTAGATTGGCTTACTAGCGGTGATATAAGTTGCGGGGAAGTTGATTGTGATTCCGGAGACACAGGAACTGAAGGGGGGTTATTGGCCGGTAATGAAAATACACAAGTACCTACGCCACCACTCGTCAGGCAAGTTATATTTGATGTCAATAATAATGTATTGCCAGGAAATGCAGGTATGAATGACACAGAAGGCATGACCATTCAAACCAATGCCGGCAGCTGGCAAGAAGGAGATATAACAATTGAATCTTCTGATGTAGTAACAGTGGCTTTCTATGCCTTTAACCCGAATGGTGAACAAATGCCTTTACGCAAAGTGTTTGTGGACTGGGGTGACGGCTCTTCTTTCTCCGGCGCTTATAGTTCTTATAAGAATCACAAAGCGGTTTGCAAAACTCCAAATGACCCAGATTATAACTGGGGTGATAACCCGAATGCTTGTGTCGGGAATAGTGGCAACTTTAACGGTTACTTCACCTACAGTCATGTATATACATGTGCCCAGGCTGGAGGCTGTGATTATAAACCGCGAATATTTGTGGAGGATAATTGGGAGTGGTGTGCTAAAGATGGTTGGCGCTGTAATAGTGACAGTAATCCACGTAATCCACCAGCAATTAATGGTGATGGCTGGATTGAGTATGCTAACACTATAACTGTTAATCAGGCTCCAGCTGGCGGTGGCGGTGGTACAGGTAATATAATAGTATCACCATCAGGAGCAAGTAATTCTTGTGGGCAACAAGGTGGGCCATTCTCACCATCCAGCGTTACTTATTATGTTGTGAATGACAGCCCTAACACTATAAATTGGACAGCAACAGCTATTCCAAATATTTATGCTTCATTATCAAAGACTTCTGGTACGCTTGGACCAGGCAGTTCAACTTCTGTAATAGTAACTTTCAAGAACTTCGTTAATTTTCTTCCCCCAGGTCTTTGGCCTTTTACTATTTCATTTGATAATACAACAAACGGTATAGGGCCAGATATCATAAGGACTCTCACTCTTAGAATTGTTGCTACTGGGGAAAATTGTGGCGGGGTAGTGAATACAGAAGAATAATAATTGATTTTTAGATTAGTTCAATAAAAACAAGCGAAATTTCTACTCGCTTGTTTTTATTATAAGTAGTCGTTTTGTTTTTTGTCCCACCTGGGACTATTTACACACCTGGGAAAAATGATATAATGAAAGCACGATGAAGAAAAGAATTCCAGCATCTAAGTTTTTGCTTGCTGCCTTGGCTAAAATAGGAGAAGCGACAGTTGATTTTAACCACCTTGTTTCCGCCGTTTCCAGTCATTATGGTAGAGCTTACGGCAAGGGCGGGCATACTTATGTAGTGGAGCTTAAACGTCGTCAATATGAGCAAGATATTAAGGCTAAGCTCAGACAACTTAAAATTAATCATTATATTACCGCTGAAAAGATTGGTAAGCGTTTCTTAATTACATTGACTAAGAAAGGGCAAGCCACCACAATCGTGCAAAGATTGCGTTCTGCTAAAATTATGGCGAAAGGATGGTATACGGTAGTCATATTTGATATTCCAGTTAGTCAAAGCTGGGCACGTAAGCAATTTCGTCAGCTCCTTAAGGAGGGAGGATTTTTTTTGTTGCAACAAAGTGTTTGGGCAAGCAATGGCAATGTTTATACCGTGGTGGTTGATTTCGTCAAGCAGGCTAAATTGGATAAGTGGGTTAATGTGTATCGAGCCACCGATTTTTTGTATTTACCAAAAAGAAGCAATGGACCTAAATAGTAGGCAATAAATATTAAGGCAATCTTAATATGTTGTTTTTTGTCCCAGGTGGGACAAAAAACACTAAGTTAAAAATAAAGTTAACACAAATGTGATAGCTAGAAGCCGCTGGTTTTTATGGGTAAATAGTTGAATTGTTTTGGGTTGCAAAAATAATTGTTTTGTGATATAATAAAGGTATCAATTTGGTAATTTCTGTGATAAAATTGCTTTATAAATACGGCTTAATGTATGAACAGGGTAATTAAAGATTTTCTAGCAAAACGCCTGCCTATAAAAGGTAAGGCGTTTATGGTGTTTATCTTAATTACGGCCGTTGGTTTAACTGCACCGCAGTTTGCTTACGCGGCTTTTCAGTGGCTGTCAGATAGTATTGCTTGGCTCTTATTGCTTATAGCAGGCATTATTGGGGAGCTGACTATAACATTAATTGGGTTACTTGTTGATGTAGCGCAATTTAACAATTTTATTGATGCACCAGCAGTAGCTAAAGGCTGGGGGATTGTGCGGGATGTTTGCAACATGTTCTTTATTGTAATTTTGTTGCTAATTGCTTTTGGCAGTGTATTCCGGATAGAAGAATACCAGTATAAAAAAATATTAGGGAAATTGCTGATTATGGCAGTATTAATAAATTTTTCTAAAAGCATAGCTGGATTTTTTATTGATATTGCCCAAGTAGTGATGCTTACTTTTGTAAACGGCTTTAAGGAAGCAGCTGCGGGTAATATTATTATTGGCTTTGGAATAAAAGAGATGTTTAATTTTGCTAGTAATATATCTAATGATACAGAAGCTTCTGGGCAGGGGTTAAGTGGTTTGGAGTATTTAGCTGCAGCTTTTTTGGCTTTGGTTACTATTACTATTACTTGTATTGTAGTAGGTATTTATTTGGTTGTATTTCTATTACGTATTGTTGCCCTCTGGTTTTTGATAATAATTTCGCCAATTGCTTATGCTTTATCTGCTTTTCCTGGTGATGCTAAAAAATATTCATCACAATGGTGGGATTATTTTGGCAAGTATGTTACTACTGGTCCGATTCTGGCTTTTTTCTTATGGCTGTCTTTAGCTGTCATGCAAACTTCAAAAACAACATACGGTAATTTAAATGTAAGTCAAAATGAGGGAGGAATATCAATAATTCCCAGCGCAACCATTACAGAAATAGGTCGATCTGATATTTTATTATCATTTATAATCAATGTAATTTTGTTGCTGGGTGGGTTGTGGATGACCCAGCAGTTGGGGGTAGCCGGCGGCAAACTGGCAGCTAAGGCTTCTAATAAAATTCAAGGTGCTGGCGCGGCTATAGGGAAAGGGGCCTTTAGAGCAGCCGCTTATCTACCTGCTCAGTATGGTAAAAGAATTGGTTATGGTGCAGCTGATATGGGTTTAGGTATTGCCGCGCGCATTCCTTTAGTTGGTACGGCAGCAGCTGTTGGACGAGCTAAACTTCGCGCCAAGCGTGAGTATGAAGAAGAAAAGGATACACGTTACATGCAGTATATGGATAAGCAGGATATATCGAGAATTACTAGGCGTTCGATGAGAGGATTACGTATGCCTCATACAGAATCAGGGCGTGCTTTAGCTAAGCGAGCTATGCGTTGGACACTTAAAAATGATGAAGCTTTAATGTCACCGCAGAGTAGGAGACTTGTTCAAGGAAATAGACTTACTGGTAGAGCTGGTTTAGCAATGAATGATCCAGCTGTTATTCAAGCTAATAAACACTACTATACCAATATGCTAACTCGTCTGGGAGGTGATGCTGGTTGGCGCATAGATGCCGATAATAATGATGTGTTTAATCGTGATCAGAATTTGGGTAAGGAAATTATGGATTTTATGTTCAAGCGACCAGATCGTATTGATCCAGGAGCGCAATCAATGCAGCGTATTATTACAGACCCAAGTGCCCCCCAACGTTTGCGAGGGACAGCGGCTTCTCCCAATGACCCCAATAATTTGGTTTATGTGGCGAGACGTATGAATGATAAAAATCTGCAAGAGTTACCCGTAACAGCCTGGGGAGACAATCAGTTTACTGATGCCTATTTTGCTGGTGTGTATGAAAAGATTAGAAATTATGAGGTAATGAGAAATCAAACTATTGCTAGGCTACAAGCCCTAGGAGTGAGAAACGTTCATGGATTGATTGATCCTGGTGGCGCTCCTATTCCTTTTAATCAACCAGATGGTTCCATTTTTCTTTCATTAAGAGAATTTTGGCGACCCTATCATCGAGTACGTGCCAATGCCCCAACTAACATAGTAAATGCCGCTACACAGTCATTAGATGATTACAACACTGCTCATGCTGGTGATCCTTTGGTTCAAAATGCGAATAATCAACGCAGCCAGACTGAGGGTAGGAGTTTAGCTGATGTTGACAAAGCCAAACTTGAAAGAACTCGTGAATTAATAAAGAAGCATGGAGTAACAAAGTACAGTGAAACTGAAGATTATAAGGCCAAGCCAGATGATTTTTATGAGCCAGATGCTTATGTACGGGCCGAACAGCAATTAACTGGCGCTAAGTTGCCAGCTAGTGAAAATACTGATTTAGATTCTATAAGTGGTGTGCGTGGCACTATACGTAAGGCAGATAAAGCACATCAGGCTGGGGCTGAGTTTAAAGAAGCTAGAGTCGCGGTTGATTTTGAAAAAATTGGCTTGAACGGGCAGGGCTTTGAAGTAAGTGGCGAAGCTAAACAGGAAATAATAGAAAAAATTGCCAAGTACTTACGAGAAAATCAAAATGATGTTTATTCACCAGAAGAGATAGATAAATTTATAGAATCAGCTAGCGAAGCTAAGCATCTTTCACTTATTAATAAAGGTAAAACGGCAGGTAGTGCTCGGCATATTCTTGCCCACGAATCTGCCCATGCTATTGGCGAAGATAATCCTCAACTTGTGCAAGAAGTTTGGCAAACATTATCAGATAATGAACGTCAAGTGGTAGTAAGGCAAATAAAACAGGATTGGAATAATCCAGAAATGAAAGAAGAAGATATTGCTCATGAATACTTTGCGGAATCTCTGGCCAATGAATCAAGGTGGGCGGGTCCTAGCGGTCTTAAACTTAATGAAAATGGTCGTAATGTTTTAAATCAAGTTTTTGAACAATATAATCAACAGGCGATAGGTCAGGGGCTTACTCCGGTGTCTGCGGCTCCTAATCCTAATATTATGGCAGGTGCTTTAGGGGCACCAACAGACAATCAATTAATTTCTGCATTACAAAGTTTAACTGATAAACTTAGTACAGTTGGTGGCGGTTTAACTCAATTGGCAAGATTAAATATTAGTATTGATGGTATGAAAAATGCGGTTGAGGGCTATACTGGATCAATTGGTGAATCAAATGAACAATTAGCACAGACATTAAAGTCTAATGATGATTCACAAAAGTATTACTCCAGACAAATTTTGAAGTTATTAGATAAGTACAATGCCGAACCAGCCACACGGCCAGCTCAAGAGCAGGCCCAATAGTTTTATGACAAAAGAAGAACTCATTTTAAAGATTTACGAGCTTATACAACACCCATTAGTGCCTACAGCCGAAAGCGTACGCATAAGTGCAGTATTGGATAAAATGTCGGAAGAAGATTTAAAAACGTTACACACAAATCTGATTGGACGTACCCAAGCATTATTGGATACTGAGAGAATATTTGCTGAAGTTGAGAATCAGGCGGTACGCAACTTTGATCCAATTGGTGTAATGAAAGATAGAATCAATCAGCATCCATTGGTTGATTTGCCACTCGCAATAGCCGCAGAGTCTTTACGTGACCATGTTATGGAATATTTAGCCAAAGGCATTGACCTTAGACAGGAAACAGAACTCTATTTCCAAATATTACGTGATGTAGCTATAAGAGATGGTGAAGAAATTATAAGCAAAGCAGAAACATATCCTGAAGTACTTAAAGTGTTTTTGGAAGCGTTGCGTAATAGCAAGGTATTATTAGATCAAAGTAGTGATAAAAAGCAATTTGATGTTAAAGAAGTTATTAAAGAATACGACAGTGCCTATCCTTATTCAAGCATAAATCGAGGTAGTTATGAAAGAGCTAGTTTTGTAGACAAGTTAAACTTTAAAAAAGAAAATCAGGGCATAGTTAGAAATTTACTAGACTATTATGATTTTCTTATAAATGAAAGTCATTTTGAGTTGGTAGGATCTGATTCACTTAAAGAATTTGAGGAGTTAAACAGTACAGCAGACGATGAGGAGGATACGGCCATAGAACCAGTGCAATATGAAAGTAAAATCACAGAAGTTATACCAAACAGTAAAGTAATGTCAGATCCATATAGAAAAACAGATATCAGTAAATCGATTGGGAATAAAAAAGTTTATTCAACTGAAGATTTAAATAAAAACAAGAAAATTTTAGAATCTAAAAATTTTGAAGCCGCCGCGGCCGGACAAAATCAGGAGCTAAAGGAGGGGTTTTTACCCATATCCATGATTACACCCACCACGCAGACTATTAAAAGCATTAAACCAGCTTTGATTTTTAATATTGAAGACGAAAAAGAAGTTGATAAGCATCGGGAAAAGGCTGGTACTCCGCCAGTGTTAGAACATGTTTTACGGGCGTTTGTGGGTGAAATAATTGCCACCAAGAATTTAGTTTTCCGAGATGAGGTTAACCAGCGCCGTTTTATTCAGCTGATGGTGTCCCGTTTAAAAGACGTACGCGGTCCTTTGGAAATAGCAGAAGTTTTACGTAAACCAGCTGAAGCTGGCGGTTTAGGCATGACTGAGGAAAAAGCCGACCAGGTACAGGGTATAATGGAAGAAGCCAAACGAGAATTTGAAATAAGAGTTAAAAATCAATCATTAAAAATACCCGAACCAATAGCCGAACGACCAGCCCAACCCGCTCCAGTTAAAGTAGAGCCAGCCAAACCTTCATATGATGCGGCTGCGGCTAAAGCTTGGCGTGATCAAATGTTAAGAGAAATCCAAGCCCAAGGTCAGCCAGCTACGATAGTTGAAGGTAGTCAGCCAGCTGTACCTAAACCGCAATTAGCTGATGTAAAAGCCCCGCCGAAAGTTGTTGGCCCACTGGATGAATTGCGCGGTTTGAATTTGGTTGATTTTAGGCGCTTAGGTTCAACTGCTCAAGAAGCCCTGCAAAAGGTAAAAGGCAAAATAGATTTATTGGGTGAAATGTCCGTTACCCGACGAGTGGAAGCAGTGCGGGCTTGGAAATCATCATTAGTTTATCAGCAGTATTTGCAGCTGGGGCGAGAAAGTATAGAGCAGGGCAAGCCGATTAGTCTGGTGGTGAGTAATCATCAAACTCTGGGTGATCAGGTTTTAACCGAAGATGAATTTACCGCCATTGCTGATTTTAATGCGAAACTTCGTTTCTAGAATAACGAATTTAGAATAACGAATAAAGATAAATGCAGGAATCAATCAAAAATTTTACTGATTTGCGGGTTTGGAAAGAAGCACATAGCTTGGTACTATTAATTTATAAAATAACAAAAAAATTCCCCAAAGATGAAGTATTTGGTTTGATTAGTCAACTCCGACGTGCGGCTGTATCTGTGACATCCAACATAGCTGAGGGATTTAGTCGACAAAGTTATGCAGAAAAGGTTCAGTTTTACTCGTTGGCACTCGGCTCTTTGACTGAAGTTCAGAGTCAATTATTTATAGCACGTGATGTTGGGCATATTAATAAACTACTTTTTAATGAAATTTCCGAGCAGACCATTGATGTACATAAGTTACTAAACGCCTTTATAAAGAAATCAAAAAGCATTCGTGATTCGTAATTCTTTATTCATTATTCTAATCTAATGCAGCAATTCGTTGTGCCACAATTCATAGATGTAGAGGATAAGATAATCGGTCCAATCACCGTGCGTCAGTTTATTATAATTATGGTAGGCGGCTTCTTGGTTTTTTTGGAGTTTCGTTTAGCAGATTTTGGTTTGTTTATTTTAGAAGGATTGATAACTTTATTCTTGATTGCCTTGTTTGCCTTTTTTAAGGTTAACGGCATGCCATTCCATTTTTTCTTTGTTAATTTTATTGCCACTCTTAACAAACCGAAAATTAGAACCTGGCAAAAACTTGTTCCGGAGTTTGAACTCAAAAGTTCCTTGCACCAGCCAGTGCCGGTGCATACCGATAATCCGGTGGCTACCAAGCCAAGCTTATATAAATCGCGTTTACAGGAATTATCTTTGGAGGTTGATACTGGTGGGGCATACCGGGCAGAAGATTATGAGAAAAGCAGTTTTTAATTTTTAATATTTAATTCTTTTTACTGTGTCACCAAAAAATAAAATGGCCAAGAGTAAGGTCGGCGTCTCAACTGTCAGCTTTTTGGATATTGCTGAAGTCCGCGAAGACTGCGTAATAATGCGAGACGGCACCTTAAGGGGTGTGCTGTTATGCTCATCTGTTAATTTTGCCTTAAAAAGTGAGGATGAGCAGACCGCCACCATCCAGGCTTATATGCAATTTTTAAATTCCATTGATTTTCCTTTGCAGATAGTAATTCAGTCCCGTAAGCTTAATATTGATGGCTATTTGGAGAAACTTAAGGTTATAGAAAAGCAACAAACTAATGAGCTGCTTAGAGTTCAGATTGCTGATTATCTTGATTACATAAAAGAGCTTATTTCCTTGGGGGAAATAATGACCAAAAGATTTTATTTGATAGCGCCTTACAATCCTCAGTCTGATAAACGGCGTAATTTTTTTCAGCGCTTGCTTTCCATACTGGCAGCTGCCGGCACAGTCAAACTCTCCCGCGACGAATTTGAACGTTATGCCGAAGCTTTGGGTAAGCGTATGGAGTTCTTAATTTCCGGGTTAGCTTCCACTGGCTTAACCGCTGTACGACTTGATACCCAAGGATTAATTGAGCTTTATTACAATTCATATAATCCGGAACTGGGTGAGCAGCAACCATTGGCTTCTTTGGAAAAAATTCAGGTAGAGGCCGCCGCTCCTTTAGCCGAAGGGGATACTAAAAAGAAGAATTAGAAATAAATTATGGCTTTTTTTGCTAAAAAAATAAAAAAGGAACTGAAACGAGCCGAAGCCGCGCCCCAAGCAGCAGTTCAAACGCCGGATAATTACTCAGAAAAAGAACTGCTGGAAGCCGAGCGGATCTTACGTGAGGGCTCGGTTCGTGTCCGTGAAATAATCGCCCCGGCGTCTTTTCGGGTTTTGCCTGATCACGTGGAGCTGAATGGTTTGTGGCTGCGCACTTTATTTGTCATGACTTATCCGCGGTATATTACCGTCGGCTGGTTTGCTCCGATCGTTAATTTGAACGCCACCCTTGATATTGGCATGTTCTTTTATGTGGTACCGTCGGAAATAATTTTAAAGCAATTAAGGAATAAAGTTGGCGCCCTGGAAGCCCAAATTGTAGCCGATCATGAAAAAGGCGCGCCGCGCGATCCAATTCGCGAAACAGCTTTGCGGGATATTGAAAAGTTGAGAGATGATTTAACTCAAGGTACGGAACGGTTTTTCCAGTTCGCCCTTTATGTCACGCTTTATACTAATGATAAAAAGGAGCTGGATAAACTTACCGAGCAAGTGGAATCGATCTTTGGTTCCAAATTGGTGTATTCCCGCCGCGCCCTCTGGCAGGGAGAGGCCGGGTTTAATTCCACCTTACCAGTCGGGAACGATGAGCTGCAGATTTACTTCAACATGAATACTTCGCCCGTGGCTTCATCATTCCCATTCATTTCCTCAGAACTTACCTCGGATAACGGTATTCTTTATGGTATAAACAGGCACAATAATTCCTTGATCTTGTTTGATAGGTTCAGTCTGCAGAATGCCAATTCCTGTGTCTTTGCCACCTCCGGTGCGGGTAAAAGCTATGCTATCAAGCTGGAGGTATTGCGTAGCATGATGATGGGTACGGATGTTATTATTATTGATCCGGAAATGGAATATAAACATTTGTCCGAAGCAGTGGGCGGTGCTTATATCAGCATTTCCTTAAATTCCGAAGCTAAGATTAACCCCTTTGATCTGCCGCGGCCAATTGGTGAGGTGCAGGCGGGCGATATCATTCGTTCCGCAGTTATAACCTTAAAAGGGTTGATGCGGCTAATGCTGGGGCAGTTATCTCACCAAGAGGATTCAATTATTGACCGGGCGCTGTTGGAGACTTATGCTAAAAAAGACATAACGCCTAATTCGGATTTAAGTCGGGTGGAAGCACCAGTGATGGCTGATTTTGAAGAGGTGCTGGCCGGCATGCAGGGCGGTGAGGATTTGGTTTTACGTTTGAAAAAATATACCTCGGGTACGTTTGCCGGCTTGTTTAATAGTCCGACCAATGTGGATGTGAGAAATCAGCTGATTGTTTTTTCAGTTCGTGATTTGGAAGATGAATTAAGGCCAATCGCAATTTATACCATTGTTAATTACATTTGGAATGTGGTGAGGAGTGAGTTGAAGAAGCGTATTTTGGTGATTGATGAAGCCTGGTGGCTAATGCAGAACGAGGACAGCGCTAAGTTTATTTTTGCCCTAGTTAAACGTTGCCGTAAGTATTATTTGGGTGTTACTACCATCACCCAGGATGTCAACGATTTCCTAACCTCGCCGTATGGCCAGGCAATTGTTACCAACTCCAGTTTGCAATTATTACTTAAACAGTCGCCGGCCGGTATAGATAAAGTAGTACAAACTTTCTTATTGACTGAAGGTGAAAAATATTTGTTATTAGAGTGTGGTGTAGGCGAGGGAATCTTCTTTGCCGGGTCCAAACATGCGGCTATCAAGGTGGTAGCTTCTTATACTGAAGACCAGCTGATCACCTCCGACCCCAGGCAGTTATTGGAAATTGAGCAGGCTAAAAAAGAATTTGCCGCCAGTCTGCCAGAACCGGATATTGGCTAATACTAGAATAATGAATTACGAGTAAAAAATAACAAACGTTTTCTTAATGCCTAATTCTAGATTCTTAATTCTTGATTCAAAACTACCATGTCCCGCAAACTCCTTATCTTTATAGTCGCCTTTACCTTAGCATTAGTTGCTTTTGTTGTTTGGTGGTTTACCAGGCCAGCGCCTCAAGTAAATGTACAGCCAGTTAATACCACCACTGAAGTTACGCCAGCTGAATTGCAACCCTGGCAAACAACTACCAGCCCGGCCGTCCCAGCCACACCTGAGCAGGTTGCCCAAACTAGTGCTAAGAATTTTGCTCTGAGATTTGTAGAAATTTACGGCAGTTATTCATCAGACGCGCCCTATCAAAATCTAAAGGCTGTTGATTATATGTTTACTTCTAACTTCAAGCAGATAGTAGAAGCACAAACCGCCCAAACTGAGCCGGCTGGTGGGTTTTATGGAGTTACCACCAAGGCTTTAACTGCCCAAGTATCTAACCAAACTGAAAGTTCGGCTACTGTTTTGGTTTCTACTCAGCGGCAGGAATTATTCAGCCGTACTGGCGAACCGCAGTTGCGCTATCAGGACATTAAAGTGACTTTGGTAAAACAAGGTCAAAGCTGGCTAGTAGAAAGTGCAGAATGGCAGTGAAAATTAAAAATGAAAGATAAAAGATTAAAAAATTCTGCCAGACATCTTAATTTTTGAATTTTAATTTTTTATATGGCTAACTATCAGTCGCCGCAAGATTATGAAGCCGAGTTGGCTGAAGCTAGACAGGAAGAACGATTGCGACAATTAAGAGAAGAGAAAGATGAACAAAAAGGCGGTGGGTTACAGACATTGAAAGCGCTCAAGGGTCTTAAACAAGGCGGAATGGCGGGAGTGGCTAAAGAGCTAGGCAAGCAGGAACTAAAAGCTTTTGCTAAGCAGGGAACTAAAAGAATAATGGTGCAGTTATTAAGATGGTTGGGGATTACAATCGCAACTTTATGGCCCTATATACTAATTGGTATTCTTATCTTTATTATAGTTATTTTTGTAATCGCTTGTTATGATAATTCTACAGAATGTGCTGCAGATATTACCCAAGTTACTTTTGATAACTTTATTGATAGTATATTCTAAGTTCAATCTATTATGAAATTTTCCAGGATAAAAATCAATATTTTATGAAAAGTTTCTTGAAGCTATATTTAGTTGGTATAATTTTTATTATATCTTTAGCTTGGGTAAATATAGCCTCAGCCCAAGAGTGCAATTGGGTAAATAGAACTTCTTGTAATTTAGATCCTAATTATCCTTATCCTGCAATTTTTAATTCATGCGTTGGGCCCCAACTTCCGCCACCCAGTACGTGTTGTTGTAAAGCGCCTCAAACTCAAGTTACTACGCCACCGCAAACACCAGCAGAAATATTGGCGCAATGTTGGACACAGAGCGAATGTGAAGTTGATTCCCATGGTATTTGGAAGCAGACTGACTGGGCAAAAAAATATTGTAAACTTCCGATTGAAAACCCGCCTGATATGGGGCAATGCTTTGCTGCCAATCCTGATTTGCCCCTGCAGGTAGGCATACCTGGCAGTGGCGTGAAATACTGTTCGGTTTATACGCTTGGCGAAGAGCCGATAAATTGCACAGCCGGTGGCAATGCCGCTTGTGCGCCAGATCATGGCATTTGCAAGCCGGGAATAAAAGGGGGATTCCCGGGGTATTTGGCCGCCTTTTACAAATTCTTCGTCGCCGCCTTGGCAGTAATCGCTATTGTCATGGTAATGTGGGGTGGGTTCAAGCGCATTATGGCGGCAGGGGCGCCGGATAAAATAAAGGGCGCTAACGAAACCATTGTCGGGGCAATTACCGGTGTTGTTATTGCTTTGGTGTCTTTCTCTTTATTACAGCTGGTAAATCCACGTTTGGTAGAAAATACTTTACCGATGATACAAAAAGTAAAACCAGCATTACTTGGTATCACTTGTCCTAAGTATTCTGAAGAAACAGAGCTTTATAATATGGGCTATACTCGTTTGACCGGTAGGTGTACGGGCAATGATGTGGTAAGTAAACATTGCAGTACTAATGCTGATTGCGAGGGGGGTACGTGTGATGGTATTGGCAGTTTGAAAAATGAACCTCAGTTTAATACTTGTGGTGTAAAATTAAATTTTGCAAGTACTGATTTAACATGCCGTGGAGTGGAATGTTCTAAATCGCCAGGCGCTGGCTGTTTTACTACAAAAAGTATAACAGGTGACAGTAACAACGATTATTATTGTCGTAACTTTTTAGAAACTGGTTCATTGGCTCATAGTGGAACCTACGCAAAAAAAATGGATTTATATTTAATATGTAATAATGACACCGCGGGTGATGCCTATAATTGCGATGTAAGAAGACCAGGGGAGGATACATCGTTAGATGGAATAAGAATTGATGAGGATCAAGGTTCATATGCCATATCACAGTGCTTTAGTGGAGGTGACATGATTAATCCAGCTGATGAATGTAGTAATAAGGGTGGATTTAAAGGTTATGCATTATGGTTAGATGTTGATTATGGTTTCTTAGGACTGGGAGATGAGTTATATATGGTAGATCAATCTTCTTGTTCTGCGACAGCTACTAAACCAATAAATGAAAATGGACACACCGATCCAGGAGATATAAATTGGCAGAATGTGTCGGCAAATAGTTTAATAACCAAAACCGCTACAAGGTGTAATTTGAATATCACTCTAATAGAATTTCCTGACAGATAATAGTGTATAATTATGGTATATGTTTGCTAATTTAGATAAAAGAAAATTGCTGTTAATCGGCGGTGTGATATTAGCCATTATTGTCTTGATTTGGTTGATATTTTTAGCGTTTCGGCCACCAACCGAACCAGTGCCTGGAGTAAATGAAGGCCCTGGAGGTCCTGGCACCTTGCCATCCGTTGGCAATCTTAATATAAATACGAATGAACCAGAGATAAGTACTGGTCAGCCACTTTTCCCGCAAGCGGCCGCGGTAGCTGATGGTGGTCGTACAGCTTCACCAGCTTTAACTTCAGGCTCAACCTTACAGCCATTTGGTAGTGCCGGCAGCAGTGCACGTTATTATGATGAATCAACTTGTGAGTTTTATGAGATTCAGCCCAACGGCGACAGAACCGTAATAAGTCAGAATCGCTACTGTAATGTGCAGAATGTCACCTGGTCACCTGATGGTAAAGCTAGTGTTTTAGAATTTCCTGACGGGGCTAATATTGTTTATGACTTTGCCAGCGGCAAACAATACACCTTGCCTAAAGAGATGACAGAATTTTCTTTTGACCCCTCAGGTTCTCAAGTTGCTGGCAAATATTTATCTGATACCAATACGGCTGATAATTGGATAGTGAGTGTAAGTGCTAACGGTTCGCAACTTACACCCATAGAACCAATGGGGGAGAATGCTGATAAAGTTGATGTGGCTTGGTCTGCTAATAATCAAGTAGTGGCTTTATCGCGTACTGGTGAAGATAGCGGTGTATTTAGTCAGGAAGTGTTGCTTATTGGTTTTAATGATGAGAATTTCCGTAGTTTACAAATAGAAGGTAGAGGCTTTGAGCCCCAATGGACATCAGACGGGCAAAAATTACTTTATTCAGTATATAGTGATCAATCAAATTATCTGCCGACACTTTATTTAGTAAATGCTAATACTGATAATGTGGGAACTGGTAAGGTTCAGGTTGGCCTTAATACTTGGGCAGATAAATGTACTATTGCCGGTGGCTTTGCTTATTGCGCAGTACCACAAGGATTGCCAGAGGGTGCAGGGT
>Ga0209210_1001680_pt1 | contig 17913 bp, 14 predicted proteins | sample RifGroA1_FD_183991 | JGI IMG/M metagenome (GOLD analysis project Ga0209210, IMG submission 183991) | Contaminated groundwater microbial communities from Rifle, Colorado, USA - Rifle Groundwater A1 (SPAdes) (version 2) | ecosystem: Environmental > Aquatic > Deep subsurface > Groundwater >...
AGAACAAAAGAAATATTGGAATCAAATTGGATTATTTGAAAAAGACAAGGGTGGAGACACCTAAAAATCCACCAGCCTCCGTGCTGGTGGTAGTTTAATTAGCATTTTAATATGGATTATAAGCTTACTACATTACCTAATGGTCTTCGGATCTTGACAATCCCTATGCCGTCGTTGGAATCCGCAACGGTTACTGTTTGGGTGAAAACCGGAAGCAGGAATGAGGATAAGAAGTTACAGGGAATAAGCCATTTTCTGGAACATATGGCTTTTAAAGGCTCGAAAAAATATCCTTCACCGGTAGCTGTTACCGGTTTTTTGGACGGGTTGGGATCTGAATATAATGCCGGTACATCTCATGAATGGACGAATTTTTATGTCAAAGTAAGAGTTGGTATTTTGGAAAAGGCTTTTGAGATACTGTCGGAAGTTATTGTTAATCCGATTTTAGATAGTCAAGAGATAGATAAGGAAAAGGGGACAATATTGGAGGAAATTGCGATGCACGAGGATACTCCCATGGAAAAAATAGGGGATGTTTTTCAGGAGACAATATATCCTGAACACCCTCTGGGACGTGATATTGCGGGAGTTCCAGAAAGTGTAAAAGCTTTTAAGAGGCAAGATTTTATGAAGTACCGTCAAAATCATTATGGTTCGAATAACATGCTTATAACCGTTGCTGGAGGAATAAGCGAGAAAATAGTTTTGAATTTAGCAAAGAAATATTTCAGTGGACTCGGGTTCGTTAAAAAGCCGGAAGTAGAGAAATTCACTAAGTCGCAGAACAAAATGAAAGTAAAAGTAGTGAATAAAAAAACAGAACAGGCGCATTTTATTTTAGGTTACCCGGCTTATTCGAGAACGCATAAAGATAGATATGGTGAATCGGTACTTTCAATAATTTTGGGCAAAGGCATGAGTTCAAGGCTTTTTAACGAGATTAGGTGGAAAAGGGGACTTGCTTATGCCATATATACTTCCGCCGCCCGTTTTATCGATACCGGTTATCTTGCAACTTATGAAGGCGTTGATCCTAATAATTGCGAAGAGGCTCTAAAAGTTACATTAGACCAAATTTATGGACTGGCCGAAGGGAAATATCCAATAAAAGATAAAGAGATCCGCAAAGCTAAAGAGTATATAAAAGGAAGAACGGCACTAGCACTTGAGGATACTGCGGCTGTTAATGATTTTTTCGGCGAGAGAGCTCTTTTCCATGGGTCTATAGAGACTCCCGAAGAAGTTTTGGAAAAAATTGAGAAAGTTACAATTGGGGATGTAGTTAGAGTAGCAAAAGACATTTTTAAAAAGCAGAAACTGAATCTTGCCATAATCGGCCCTTTTAAAGACAAAGAAAAATTTAGTAAAATTCTGAATGGTTAAATAGCTAAATGGCTGTATGGTTTAAAGAAAATAACCATTTAACCATGTAACAATTTAGCCATTTTTCATTATGCGAGGACTTGAGTTTCCAATCATTGGTACTTTATTGGGGATTTCAATTCGACTAATTTAAACATAGAATACTTCTTATGAAGAAGAAAAAAATTGTCAAGAATGATTTCGAAGAATCAACAGTCGTTTTAGTTAAGCCCGACGGAGTTAAAAGAGGTTTGATTGGGGAAGTAATCACTAGGTTTGAAAAATTAGGACTTAAGATTGCTGGAATGAAGATGGTTTGGGTGGACGAACAGTTTGTTGGGAAACACTACCGTGACGATACTAAGTGGTATAAAAGCGTAGGGGATAAACTTTTAGATTTTTATAAAGAAGTCGGATACGATATTGGAGAAAGTCTAGGTTCGAAAGATCCCATTGAAATAGGGAAAATGGTTAGGAAATGGCTTTTTGTCTATATTACTGACGGCCCGGTAGTGGCAATACTTATTAAAGGACCTCACGCCATTGAGCTTGTAAGAAAGATTGTCGGCACAACATATCCACTTAACTCTCCTCCTGGAACAATCAGAGGTGATCTTTGGTATGATTCACCGACACTAGCAAATTTAGGACAAAGAAGCGTTAGAAACATTGTCCACGCATCCGGTTCAAAGGAAGAAGCAGAGTTTGAAAAAAAACTTTGGTTCAGAGAAGATGAGATTTACGATTATTAAAGGTGTCAATGAGAAAACCTGATCCGCTTTGGTTGGAAATATTTTCTGAATTATTTGTAAATCTTGCTGCCGGGTGGTTTGCGGCTATTTTTGTTGTACCAAACTTTTATGGTATACGTTCAGTTTTTGATTTTTTCATCTTGACTGGAAATTTTGCAGCAGGTATATTGTCATTAGGCCTATCTTATCGGTTAAGAAGGCTAGCCAAGCTGTAAAAGACAGCATAAATTTATGATTGATGTTTGGGATGCAAACGCGAGAGCTTTAATTGCCTTTTCACTTGTCTTGATCGCCGGGCTGCTTACCTATATAGCTTTCTACAAAGACTCCGGTAAGAAAAGATCAAGACGTTCTTCAAAAAGGTAACGGTAATTGAAAAACCCTGGACAGTAAAAGACGATAATGGGGTAGAGTGCTATAGCCTCCTCGCTCCGACGGTTGTTGTTTCCTTCGTTAAACAGATTGCGGAGATTTTGAAAGTATAACTTGTCTTCGTAGACAATTTATCCTATAATATCATTTATTCAAAGATAGGATATTATGTCGGCTGATATAAAACCTAACAAACCAATTATTTCCAGACGAAATTTTCTGAAAATGGGCGCTTTAGCATGGGCAGCAGGTGTTTCGGCTGCGTGTGCAGGAGCAGGAGTATCTACTGAGCCAGTAGCTACCGAGAAGTTTGATCCTTTCAGATATAATTTACGGTTATTAATAAAACAAAAAGACTATACAAATTTTGCAATAGGAGCAGCGGCTCAATCACTACCTAATGTTGATTTTTGGCGTGATTTTCAAATTTCAGATGATCAGAAAGATGTCAGAACGGCTTTAGCCAAGCAAGTTCGAGATTGGAATTATGCTGTTGTGTTACCATTAAGTTTGGAAACCGGGAATAAGGAACAGAAAATAATTGCTACAGAGAGGGCTGTTCAAACAACGTCAGATTTAATGTTAGATTCCGAATTCGGACCTTTCGTAATAGTGGCCGGATATTTTCGTGATGTGTCTGGTCAAGCGATAGAAACAAGAACGGGAATAGTAAGTGATTTATATCCCAATGCATCTGGAGAAACAAAAAACTCTCCTATGCTGACCGAATTTAGGCTTGATGAGGCCGGTAGGTATAGACCATTAATAACAGTAAATGCAGATACAGTTGCTAATCCAGACAACCCGCCTACTTATTTGTATATGGCTGTAGGCATGGTTCATGAGGTATTGGGACATACGACATTAGATAACTCGATTGTTAATAAATGGACAGAATTGACCAACCAACCTCTGCCCTTGGAACTGATAAGCGTAATCAAAACAGCCGGTTATTCGCAAAATTGGGCTTACTGGGTGGATTCTTCGACTTTGGATGCTCTTCAGAGGATTAATCCTAATCTAGTAAGGAATATTTCTAGTAATAGGCTGAAGCTGTCAGAAGATTGGAGAAGATTAAAAGAAAATGGTGTTTACTGGTGGGATGAGGACTGGGCACGTGTACTTTTAGAAAACCGATAGAATAAGGGAATTTGTTTTGTAGTAAATTTAGGGAAAATATAAGTAAGAAAAATTTATTTATTAGAAGTAACTTATATTGATTTATTAAACGTCCTGTATTATATTAAACATATGGAAAACAGATACGAGAGGGGATATTATTCACCGAACCTTGAAGGGCGTGTGCAAAAAAGGTTTTGGAAAACAATGTTTAGAATTGGGGTGGTTACAGCCCTTGTTGCCGGTGCTTGTAAGGCTATTGATTCTGTCTCTCCAGAAACAATAAAAGAACCAGATCCTTTAACACAAAGCGTTAAAGGATACACTGAAATATTTGACTGGATGAGATACACTATTTCAAATGCTACTAGTATTGATCCACAGACTGTTTTAGGAGATAAATATGTTGGAGCCCCCCAACCTTAATTGGATTCGAGCGAGATTTTAGGATATACTCCTCAATTGTTAATAGTGAATTCGTGATAAGCTGTAACGATAGAAAAGGTAACATTTATCTTCTTTGTTTATGGCTATTGAGAAGTGCAGATATGCAAGCCAGGCCCTTGTAGCTCTTCAAGAAATTCCCGCCGGATATGCCGATGTAAGAATAACTGGAATTAGGTGCCAAAAAGAGGAGTGTGAAGCTTCATTTTCGGAAGAAAGAATAGGGACTAGGAGAATTCCTAACAACTTGAGAGTACCCTGTAGTGTTAGTGGTGCACCTTTCTGCCAGCTAGTTGAAGTTGCAATACAAAGTATTGAAAGCATTTTGGATCGCTCGCTACAAAAAGCTGCTATGGATGATAAAAGACTTGTCTTTCTTCAGCAAAAACTGAAAAAACTTAAAGAAGAGGCTGCCGATATGGACATTTGAGAAACCTCTCGGTCTTTTTGAATCCCGCACCAAGCCTTGGTCGGGGATACTGGATTCGAACCAGTGACCTCCGCGTCCCCGCCTGCGCCGATATCTCATGTCGGGGAGAGAGGAGTCGCACCTCCCACCTCACGGTCCCGAACCGTGTGTTCTACTGCTGAACTACTCCCCGTTGGGCTTCGGCGGGCAGGCCGAACGCGGCGCGCTACCACTGCGCTAATCCCCGTGTAAGTGCTACAATTTTAGCAAATGTTAGCCAAAAAAGCAGCGGGATACGAATATCTCCTTGCGTACAAAATTACTATTCCTATTTACGATTACACGGTCGAATTTTGTAAGAGATGGATTGATAAAAGATCGAGAACGCATGATCAAATGGAACAAGCTGCCCGTTCGGGCACGATGAATATAGCAGAAGGGTACAAGCAGGAAAGTTTAAAAGGCTATATCAAACTTTCGGGTGTTAACAGAGGCTCACTTGAGGAACTCCTAAAGGATTATCTTGCATTTGCCAGACAGAATAAGATTCTGGTTTGGCCGAAGGAGAAGGCGATAAGGGAAATAAGGGAAATAGGGGAGATATGGAAAATAATTAGGAAAAATCCGACTCTCCCTGATAACCCTAATTTCCCTGATCTCCCTTATGATAAAGAGAAAGCCGTCAACTTAATGATAACTCTTGTTAACCAGGCAAATTATCTCCAGGATCGACTTGTAAAATCTTTGGAAGAAAAACACACGAGGGAGGGTGGATTAACCGAGAAACTTTACAGGAAACGTGTAGAATACAGAGAGAAATATGGGAAATAAGGGTGATAAGCGGAGCTTGGCGACGTTCCATGGTAGAGAAGGTTTGGGAACTCTGTACGTTGTTGCTACCCCCATTGGTAACCTTGAAGATATTACATTACGAGCTGTTAGGATATTCTCTGAGGTAGATATAATATTAGCAGAAGATACAAGAGTAACGAAGAAATTACTTTCTTCGTTAAATGCTAAATGGCAAATGAAAAATGCTAAATTGGTTAGCTACCATCAACACTCCGGTGAAGAAAAGAAGCTTGAAATTCTTAAATTTCTTCTCGACGGCAAAAATATAGCGCTAGTTTCCGACGCGGGAACGCCTGGGATTTCCGATCCGGGAAATGAACTTATTGATTATCTTTTGTCGTATAAGCCTGATTTAAAAATTATTCCCATTCCTGGTGCTTCAGCCATCACCGCAGCTTTATCGGTTTCCGGATTCCGTGCAGACAAATTTTTATTTTTGGGTTTCTGGCCTAAGAAGAAAGTTAAACGGTTAATCGAGTTAATCAAGTTGGTTTCAAAAGGTCCTTCGACAAGCTCAGGACGAATGAGTACATTCGTTTTTTACGAAAGCCCATTTCGAATACTGAGGACTTTGGAGACTCTAGAGAAAGCATTCGGTTCCGATTTGCGAGTTTTTGTCGGACGTGAGTTGACAAAAATGCATGAAACCGTTTACAGAGGAAGGATCAGAAAGGTAAAGGAAAAATTATCTAAGGAAAAAATTAAGGGGGAGATGGTTGTGGTCGTAGAGTTGCACTATTGACATTTTTCACACAAATGTCTTTAATTAATTAATAGCCAAAAAATGGATCTGCTCCCATCTTTGCCTGTAAAAGTAGACAGTACATTGCCACAGGATTTACTTCCTAAGAAGTTCCTTTCAAAAAGAAAAATAATTTTACTCATTTCCGGACTGTTTTTATCTTCGCTAATTATTTTGGGAATATTCTTCTCGAAAAACATATCTACCCTTTTAGGACGTCTCGGGGTTTATAGGTTAATGAGGAATGTGGGGCTCATAAGACCGACGGTACCCGGCTATTTTGAGGCTCTCAAGACTCAAAATTTGGTTTACGACTACAATAATGACGGGGTAGTGACAGGCGAGGATTATTCACACCTAGTTGCGGCATCTTCCAAGAAGCAAACCGAGCCCACGGCTACACCCGCCCCAACGGAAGCTCCTGACGGATCTTTCCAGGAAGCTACCGTTGAAGCCGACGAAGTCAATGCCGCCTCGGATAGAGTTACACTTCCGTCAATAAGAGCATTTGGAACGGATTCGTTTAACGGTGCCGCAACCGTCGACTATCCTATTGGTTTACCCCAGGGTTCGGGAATTTCCGTACCGGGCTTGTCGGTAAATTATTCTTCATCGGCAATCGACGATATGTTTATCGGAGTTGAAACAAAATGGAGAAATGACGCCAGCCACTCCTATCAGAAACAGGCAAGTCAGGTTGGATTGGGTTGGGGTTTATCCGGATTTGCTTCAATTTCAAGAGACACTCAAGGGACTTTAAACGATCCGAATGATGATACATTCATTTTATCTTTGCCCTCTGGCAGCGCTAATCTTTCCAAAGAATCCGATGATGGAGCTTACAGCGTCTGGAGGACGGTACCGAATTTAAAGGTAAAAGTGGAAAGATATGCCCGCTGTAAGATGCACAACTATGGCGATGGGTCGATGAATATCTGCCGCTACAGTTGGACGGCGACGATGCCCGACGGTACAAAATATTATTTCGGATCTCCGACAACACAGGCAAGTTGGAAACGGGCTAATGATCCTGATGCTTCTTATTTTGCAGAAGGAACAGGGAACGACTGGTTTCCTTTGTATGAGACCACTAATTCTTACGGAACACGCGCCTGGCTTATTTACGGTTCGGATTTCAAAGGTTGGCATGCCCTGACTTACAAATGGTCTTTATATAGTATCGAGAGCGTATACGCCAATAGCGAAGCCAAAGCCTTTTATAGCGATAGGTTTGCTTTCGGAGATTATCAGGGTAAAAAATACGTTTCGGCTGTTTACCCTGCAAAAATTACCTACGGCTTGCACGAAGCGGCTTTCGAATACGAACCGCGCAGTGATAAGGCAACTCACCAGGGCGATAGAGCTACGCCCGAGCAGCCCATTAAAAGTACGGATAGGTTGAAGAAAATATTGGTAAAAAGCAGAAATCAGGTACAAAATGCCTACACTTTTGAATACATTTACGGGTACCGAGCCAGCGATCACCCTGATCCTAATAATCCTGTCGGAGGCAAAGCGATTCATTCCCTTTTGAAAAAGATTACCGTTTGGGACAGCGATCCTGCGGCGAATGCGTCGGCTAAGAGACTGCCTTCATATACCTTTTCTTATGGAGCCAACTGTAATGGTTTTAGCGGAGGCTGTCCTTTGACATCATTTAATAGCGATAGCGGTACAACCCAGGTTCAAACTCCCAATGACTTTTTCCTGCGTGAAGCGGATAACGGCTTAAACGGCAAAACGGTCTTTGAATATTTTACAGACGGGGGAGGAGGAAACGCCTTAAGTGTTCAATACTGCGATCCTGACAAAATCGATTTTGAAGAGCGGACTTGTAAAACCGACCACCGTTACAACATCCAAACCCATAGAGTAGCGGCCAGAATTGATTACGACGGAATGGGGAATAGCTTCCGAACGGCCCTCAATTATTCGACCAATACACCTTTGGCTTACGTCGACGGCTACGGCGAAGTGGAGTACTGGTTTGATGGTAGAAATTGTTGTAAGGCATCATCAAGCGGCAGTTGTCGCGTGGGTGTACCCTCAGGTTGTAAATGTCCGGGAGACTCTTATACCGGAGTTACGAACCATCAATGGGATTGTAGTGGCGGTACAAATTGTGATTGGGATTCAAGAAGCAGGACCGACTGTTCGCAGGATTATCCGCGTGAATATGTTTATCGCTGCACGAATCCTGCAAACAGCAATAGATATATATGCCCTGGAACAAACCGAAATCCAAACATGACCTGTATAAGCAACTGTCGCCTTAGCTATAACAGCAATCCCTTTAAAGGTTATGAATTTCTGGGGTATCCGGATGTGGAAACTGTAGTTTATGAGAAAAATTCGGCAAGCGACGTTGCCGCCAGGTCCAAATCTTTCTTCCATCAGGCGATTCAAACCGCCTCCTGTTTCAAGCCCAGCCCCTTGAAAGGGATTGCCTTTAAAAACCAGGTATATGACGCTGATAACCCGACAAAATATAGCGAAGAAATCCAAAGCTATAGGGTTCGCTTTGGCCCTATGTTTGCCACCGAAACCGAACTTGCAGATAGCGAGTTAAATTCATATTGCCCGAACTACAACCAAAATACGAAGGTATCTTTGGTCTTGCCTACCGAGAGTGTTGCCAAAAGCTTTATGCCGAGTCCAACTCTGTGTACCAAATCTACAACCGATTATAATAACCTTGACGGTACCAGAGATGCCTATGCCAATCCCCACAAAACAACAAACTGGGGAAAAGTTTCCTGCACCAACCCGTCTCAGGACGATACAACGGACACGCCCCGTTATTCTTATAGCGACTACACTTCGGCGAATGCGACCAGATGGATTTTGCCTTTGCCTAAAGAATCCTGGATGGGCAGCAGCAATCCTGTAAATGGATATAACCACACAAGAATTTTTTACGATAACCAGACTTATGGCAATCTAGGAGACAGGGGTCAGTTGACTAAAACCCAAACTTTGATTGGCGGCAATGTCAACTCCGAATCGACTATTGCCTATAACGGTACTTACCCCTGGCAAGTGTTTCGAACGACCGATCCTTACGGAAGACGAACGACTACCTATTACGACGGCATCTACAAAATATTTCCCACCCAAGTGACAAATGACGCGGGTCAAACAGTTTCAACCACGTATGATTTTAATATTTCGGCAACAAACCACCCCAATTACGGGGGTAACCGCGGACTGCCGCTTGCGGTTAGGGATGCAAATAACGCTATAACTCACAACGTTTACGATTCCTGGGGAAGACTTATCAGAACTTACCTACCCGGAAAAAACTATACCGACGCCAAACCCAGCAGCCTGACCCAGTATTATTATTTTAATGAGGATGAACAAAGCCCGTGCGACGTCAGCACTAATTGTCTTGTCGGCTTGGGTAAACTGTTGAACGGTACATATACGCCTAAGATGCTGGTAGGAAGCGCGACTTACTATTCGGAGGTTGGACCTGCGGGAGTTAGACCGGGAAATCATAGTTATTACAACGGTTTGGGCCAGTTGGTCCAATCAAGGCAGGTTTGGATTCACGAACAGTGGGAAAATCTTGGAATTCCGGTTGAGGGCGAAGGATATCGGGACCTACTAACTTCAGCTACTTACAATAGCCTGGGTCAGGCGGAGTACTCAAGTTCGGTGTATACTGCCCAGCCATATAATTCATATCCCAAAATCCTTATGACACTCGTAATTTTGTAACAGACCCCGGTATATTAAAGACCCGCTACACCTATGACGGACTAGGAAGGCAGAATTGGGTTTATTTCCCAGACGGAACACGCAATGAAACTGTTTACGAGGTTGACGGAGATCCACTCAAAATAAAAATCCTGGATGCCAATTGCAAAGATTCAGACTCAAGGACACTCTGCAGCGAGAAAATTTCGGTTAGCGATGCTTTCGGGCAAGCTATTGAAAATCGAGTAGTTGATATTTATGCCGCCAGAACTTATACAACTCGGAATAGGTATCATCCTGTACTTGGATTTCCAACCGAGACAATTGATACTTTAGGAACTACGGTCAGCCGAATTGAGTACGATAGTTTAGGCAGAAAAACCAAGATGTGGGATATTGATATGAGTCCTTCGATGAGCGGCGATACCAACTCCTGGCGCTATGAGTACGATCTTCTGGGTAATTTGGTCCGCCAGACAAATCCCAAGGGACAAATTTCGGTTTTGACCTACGACAATCTCTATAGACTTACGAGAAAAACTGTGAACGGTACAACTCTTTTGGAAAATGTATACGATACTTGTACAAATGGAGTAGGTAGGCTTTGTACCACCTCTTCTTTCAATCTGGCAAACGGCCAAAAAATAAAAGAAGTTACTTCTGAATACGATCAAAGAGGAAGAATTACCAAAAGCCAAACCAGGCTTTCTAATATGCCCGATTCTCAATTAAATACAGCCATTTTTGAAACCGAGTTTGCTTATGATCAGGGAGGCAGAGTACTAACTACGACCAATCGCACGACTGGTACAGGAGCTGGTACTCCCGGAGTTTCTATTCCCGAAGAAACATTAACTCATACTTATAATCGCCCCTATGCGGTAGGACTATCCAATTATGCCTCGAATGCCAGATTTAATAAATACGGCCAGATGCTTTCTTTTGATTATGGAAATGGGGTAAACGCAAACTTTCGTTATAATGACGAAAATATGAGACTAACCTTGATTGCTATAAGTGGAAATACTCTGGCACCAGAAGAAAGACTAAATCTTTCCTATCAGTACGATCCGATTGGCAATATTACAAGAATTACTGATAATGCCAGATCCGCTACAAATCCTTTCTATCTTACCCAAAATTACACCTATGATGCTATAAATCGCTTAAGAAGTGCGGGTGGTGCTTATAGTGCAAATTACAGCTATGATGACATCAATAATATTAATCAAAAACAGGAAGGAACTCCGCAGATCTTTTACTACGCCTATTCTGCAGGGGCAGCTTACTACCATCGACCTTCCGGTATATACAATTCGCCACCCGATGCGGGACCGTCAACACCTGTTTATACCTTTACTTATGACCAGATTGGAAACATGACCTCGGATGGTTTGGTAACTTATACATATGATGCGGATAATAGACTTAGCCAAGCAACCTATAACATATCGACAACTCCTACCCCTACTTCTGCAGTCAGTCCGACGGCAACGCCAACTCCAACCCCTGCCGGAACTCCTGGAGATGCAAATGGCGACGGAGCGGTGGATAATGCCGATTACACCATTTGGCTTGCCCATTACAATCAAAGGACTATCAATGGCAGCAGAGACGGAGATTTTAACTCAAACGGTATTGTTGACGGCGTGGACTATACAATATGGAGGAATAATTACGGAAGGGGAGTAACAGGGACTCCGACTCCCACAGTAGCGATAACAGCTACGCCGACACCAACCAGTGCGCCTACCAATACTCCCACACCCACACCCGTACCGGCAACTCCGACGCCGACTCCGGCGGTAGGAGCAACTATAGTTCTTAATTCAGCAACAGGTCTAACCTGTAGGACAGTTTGTTCAAATCAAGGAAAATCATGTACAACTGTTGGAACTGATTCTCAAGCATCAAATGCCGGGGCGATAATTTATTCCGGCTCGTGTATTACCTTAACCAGTAGCATGACTTGTGATGCCAGAATGAATAACGCTGGCCAGGTATGTTCTGGAAACCAAGCCAACTGGACAAGGTGCCGGTGTGAGTAAAATCTAAAATATGCTCAAAGAAAAACTAAATAAAATATACAAATATTACCTTAAAGGCAAAACGCTTAGCCTGATCGGAATATTGGTGATTGCCATTTCTTTGCCGATCGCTCTTCTTTTGGTGCAGCAAAGGGTAACTTACAAAACCCAAGCCGTTGTAGAACCCGTTGACATATCCTTTTCACCTCAAACCCAAACCCTGCCGCCCGACTCGGCTTTCAGGATTATGGTTAACGCCAGAACCAACAACGTGTCCTTTGCCCGGGTGGTATTTACCTTTGACAGGACAAAGGTAAACTTGTCCAGTGAAATCACGACAACTTCAGTAATGGGAACTGTTATTGAAAGAACTTCAAGGACTAATGCCAATTCCACAGGAAGAGCTACCATTGTTTTGGCCGTGCCTCCCGGTCAAGCCCTGCCTACAGGTAACTTTGAATTTGCCAGATTTAATTTAACGAGGATTTCAACAACAGCAAACGATACCACCCAACTGCAATTTACCCAAAGTGAAACCCAGGTTGTTGATACAACAGCCGAGGCAGCTCCCTCCTACACCTTTACCAATGCCAGCCTTACCCTTAATCCGACTGTAAGTACACCCACACCCATACCCACAAATGCACCAACTAACACCCCTACACCCGTACCGGCAACTCCCACGCCGACACCGGCTGCTGGAGTAACAATACTTCTTAATTCAGCAACAGGTTTAACCTGCAGGCAGGTGTGTTCTAATCAAGGTAAATCATGTACAACTGTTGGAACTGATTCTCAAGCATCAAATGCCGGGGCAGAAATATATGATTTAAACCAGGTAAGATGCATAACTTTGCAAGGAGGCATGACTTGTGATGCAAGGATGGTAGACAGAACCCAAATATGTAATGGTAATCGTGCCAACTGGACAAGGTGTAGATGTGAGTAAATAGTATGTTAAAAGACAATGCACGGAAGTTACTGAGGAACATGGTGGCTGTTTTTTCTCTATTGACGACTTTGTATTTAGCCCAGAATCTTTTTTACTTAATTTTTCCTTCATCGGTACAGGCTCAATGCACGATTCCGCCTGTTCCGTCTAATTTATCACCGGCGGGTAATTTATCTTGCGCCAATCCTGGACAGACGGTTCCGGTATCGTTCAGCTGGGATGCTTCACCCGGAGCAACCTCATATTTACTGCGCATTGACGATACCAGTAACCCATGGAATTGTACTAATTCGGGCGGTGATATATGCCGAGAGATTACAACCAACAATTACACTCACACCCTGACTGCTGGACGCTATTACAATTGGTGGGTACATAGTAAAAACGCTTGCGGTTATAGTAATCCTGGGAATGTCTCTCTCTTACTACCGGCTTGTCCTACACCTACACCCAACCCTCTTGAAAGAAGTCACTCATGGCTTGATCAGGAGTATTCCATTGGCGGGCCTTACAACTGGCAAATCCCGCAGCATGATAGGGAATGGGCGATTGATTCTGATATCGTAGTCGTTGAAGTTTCTGTGGCTATTTATCCCCGTCCGCAAACAACTTTCCACCCGACAAACTGGATAGATATTGGTTTTGGTATAAACCGGCAAAATATTCCCACAGTACCCTATCCTGCCATGATTGGTGGTTTCTCGGAACTCTATGGTTTACATCTAACCAGAGCTTTGTCTTCACAACCATGGTCACAAACTATCAATTTTCGCCAATACCCCATTTTTATCCCCAAAGACAGTCGCTTCATTTGCACTTCATCGGCAGGCGGATATGGTTTAACTTCTCCGGCCAACACCAACCTTCGGTTTGATTGTATTGTTAAATACCTACCTTACTCCCCTGGACAGTCAGTTTACCGCTTTCTTCGCTTTCCCTATATTGATCAGGCTCTTGATCCTGCAACCAGAAACTTACCTGCCACTTACTACATAAGCACTCCAAACTTCCCCGTGCATGCAGTTGGTTTTGGTACGTTTGTTTCCTTTGGGGGAGATATGACTATTGCCACTGCCGCACCCTGTCTTAAACGAGTACGTCAGGGTGGGGCACTCCTCGATCAACAATGTTTGCCTGTGCAATCCGTCTCACCCGTATCCGACTATCATACTCCGCCATTCACTCCAGTTGATTGGACCTTTAATGAAACAGACCTTTTATCTGCGTCGTGTTTGGGATCGAGAACAAATATAGATTGCGGTTTATGGGCTTTGGTTGAGATTCCCCGACATTATCCACCCAACCCCGAATCTGTTTTTCGTGACTATGGTTTTGTACCGTCAAACACACTTGAAAGTTACTGTTCTAGCCAGGTAGACCAGTTTACCCATCCTTATTTCTGCAATTGGCAACCTTCATGCTCCGATGAATTTAAGATTAACAAATGCCTTGAACTATATCCTCGAGCCTCGTGTCTTGTTGACAATTCATGCCTTTCCCCTTCACCAGCAACTACTCCCACTCCTACACCAACTGCATCTGTTAGTCCCTCCCCTCCTCCCATTCCCGGAGATGCTAATGGCGATGGGGTAGTGGATTATAGCGATTACACTATTTGGCTTGCACATTACAATCAAAGGACTATCAATGGCAGCAGAGACGGCGACTTTAACTCAAACGGTATTGTAGACGGAGTTGACTACACAATCTGGAGAAATAACTATGGAAGGGGAGTAACAGGGACTCCTACTCCCACAGTAGCGACAACAGCTACTCCTACACCAACCAGAGTGCCTACCAATACTCCCACACCTGTACCGGCAACACCCACGCCGACACCGGCGGGAGGAGCAACTATACTTCTTAATTCAGCAACAGGTCAAACCTGTAGACAGGTTTGTGCATCAGCAGACCCAAATAGGTATATGGAGTGCAGAAGTGTGGGAACAGACTCTCAGGCGTTAATCAACGGAGCGATAATTTACTACGGCTCGTGTATTACCTTGACCAGTGGCATGAGCTGTGACGCCAGAATGAATAACACTAGCCAAATATGCTCTGGTAATCGTGCCAACTGGACAAGGTGTAGGTGTGAGTAAAATCTAAAATATGCTCAAAGAAAAACTAAATAAAATATACAAATATTACCTTAAAGGCAAAACGCTTAGCCTGATCGGAATATTGGTGATTGTCCTTTCTTTGCCTGTTGCTTTAACATTGCTTCGCCAAAGGGCAACTTACAAAACCCAAGCCGTTGTAGAACCCGTTGACATATCCTTTTCACCCTCTAGCCAGACTTTACCCCCTGATTCAACCTTCAGAATCATGATGAATGCCAGAACTAATAACATCTCCTTTGCCAGAGTAGTATTCACCTTTGACAGGACTAAGGTAAACTTGGCCAGTGAAATCACGACAACTTCGGCAATGGGGACTGTAGTTGAAAGAACTTCAAGAACTAATGCCAACTCAACAGGGAGAGCCACGCTAGTTCTTGCTGTCCCACCCGGTGCAACTCTCCCCACAGGTACTTTTGAATTTGCCAGGTTTAATTTAACAAGGATTTCAACAACAGCAAATGATACTACCCAACTGCAGTTTACCCAGAGTGATATCCAGGTTGTCGACACTACAGCCGAGGCAGCTCCCTCCTACACCTTTACCAATGCCAGCCTTACTCTTAATCCGACTGTAAGTACACCCACACCCATACCCACAAATGCACCAACTAACACCCCCACGCCCGTACCGGCAACTCCCACGCCGACGCCTGCTGCAGGAGTTTCCATTGTTCTCAATTCAGCAACCGGTTCAACCTGCAGACAGGTTTGTGCATCAGCAGATCCAGATAGGTATATGGAGTGCAGAAGTGTGGGAACAGACTCTCAGGCATCAAATGGAAATGCGGAAATATATGATCAGGCAAGATGCATAACTTTGCAAGGAGGCATGACTTGTGATGCAAGGATGGTAGACAGAACCCAAATATGTAATGGTAATCGAACCAACTGGACAAGGTGTAGATGTGAATGAAAAAAAACTTTAAACTTAAATGCAAACTGCCCAACCACCAAAAAGTTTTTCCGAAACTGCTTTTGACTTTAAACTGATTTTCTCCCTTTCAGCATTCCTGTTATTCCTTTTTAATACCAACTTAGTTGTACCGTTTAATTATTCAAGAAGTATCAAACTGCTTCCTGATACCCAACAACCTAAAGTTCTTTCATCCCAATCATCCCAAGTCCTTCAAGCTCAAGTAGCAGGCGGTGTTAATTTTCTTTACGACGGGGGAGGGCAAAGGATATACAAAGGAGTAAACGGGGGAGAACATACTTACTACATTTCTCCCGGAGTTGAGGTGGTTTTTGCTTCAGATGGCACTACTTCATGGAGAAAAAACTATTACTTTTCAGGAAAGCTGGTAGCCGTCAAGGATAATTCAAACGGCGGGATGGAGCAAGTAAATTATATTCATCAGGATCATCTGGGAAGCACCTCTTTGGTAACGCGTAACACGGGACAAGTAGTAAGTCAACAAGTTTACTTTCCATACGGTTCAACACGAACAACTAACGGTACACTTCCCACCGAACGAGAATATACTTCTCAAATCTCCGACCAAGATTTAACCGGTCTTTACTACTACAACGCCCGTTACTACAATCCCCAAATTGCCAAATTCACCCAAGCTGATTCCCAAGGTGACACTCTCAATAAATACGCCTATGTAGGAAATAACCCCGTAACAAAGATCGATCCATCTGGGAATCAAGAGACGGAAGTTGATGAAATGAGACTGAGTAATCCAGATATTTTGAGAGTTTTAGAAGAAAATAATGCACCTTTTTGGCTTAAAAAAGCTTTAGTAGAAGGCGATTTTCAGTATGTTCCTCCTCTGGGATTTAGAAGTATGGAAGAAATTTCTAACTTTATAATATGGGATATCATTGAAGGAAATGGATTAGATAAATTAATTCAGAGAACTAATGCGATAGGAACTGAAGAGGGCAAATTTGAATATCTACAAAATTTTGCAAGTGAAGAGTTTTGGCAAAAAGAATATGAGGAACGTATGAATGAGATCTTATCTGGGGATCCGAGCCTTCTTGTATGGGAATTTTCTGGAGGGGATTCGTTTACAATAGGTTATTTTAATCCTGTGGAAATGGAGATAGGTATTAGGTCTACATTATCTCCAATGGAAAAGCTGCACACATTAGAGCATGAGTATATACATTACTTAGATGAGTTAGGCTACCGCAATAAAGTAAGTAAGGGGTGGAATCCAACTATAGAGGAGTACGAGGAATTTGCAGTTAATACGGAGATATCTGCCTACTTTATTGAAGGAAATCTTATCCTAACTCCAGATTATAGAAGGTCATTTAGCTTGGATAGCACAGGCAGATTTTTAGAATTGAGGAAACTAGGTATACCCAATAACCTAATTACAAACTACTATAATCAAGGGGCACTCTTTCAATGTGTAGAGTGTTATCCTAGTCCTAGAAGAGGACGTTGATTTGAGGATCAAAGAAGGTCGTTCTTAATTATTAAGTGGGGGATTGCCCTATAAATTTAGCAATAACTTATATATTTCGGGTTTGGATTCATTTTTATTAGCTATTCCAGGAGTGAAATGAGTAAATGCACCCGGTGTCTTAAGATTATTAATGGAGATAAAGAAAAAGTTCACTTTCCAGGTGGAATAGATTGACCATGGTGCCAAACAATACTCTGGACTACTTTAAAGAGCGGGGCGCGGTGTGGCAGGCACCTTTCGGAAGTAAAAATTTCTAAACCGCTTCGGATATGAATTGCTTGGCATATTGGATGTAAAAACGCTCTCAATAATAGGTTCCAACCCGTCGGGTTGATTAGGTTTGAACCTTTCGGCCTGACATTTTAGCAGTTTCGCAGTAAAAATTGTGAAATCATGCTAATAATTTGCTACAATTTAGGTTATGGCACTTCCAAAGTTCTTACAGCCATATCTTGCTTCTTACAATTTGTCTAATTTGGATCAAAATAATGACAAAAAGCTTATTATCACGGAAGTTTTAAATAAAGGTGATGACGTAGCTTTACATTGGTTACTAAAAACATATTCTTCAAAAGATATCAAGGATGTTCTTAGATTCCCGACAAGAGGAATGTGGATGAAAAGCGTGCTCCTC